>ERZ859738.930-NODE-930-length-16229-cov-2.898788_pt1 | contig 16229 bp, 9 predicted proteins | sample MGYA00510122_ERZ859738 | MGnify/ENA primary metagenome ERZ859738 (study PRJEB30046, sample SAMN00715139) | human gut metagenome | study: EMG produced TPA metagenomics assembly of the A metagenome-wide association study of gut microbiota in type 2...
ACAGAACCAAATACCGCGCCTGCCGGGGGGGGGCGGACCGGCCCCGCCCGCTTTTCCCTTGAAGGAGGTTCCTATGAGCGTTGAAAAAGAAAAAATGGTGAGCCGTGAGGAAATCTATGACGGCCAGATTGTCCATCTGTTTAAGGACCAGGTGGAGCTGGCAGGCAGAAAGGCAGTGCGGGAAGTGATTCTTCACTGCGGCGCCGCTGCCATCATTCCTGTCACCGCCGACGGTAAGGTCCTTTTTGTGAAGCAGTACCGCTATCCGGTAGGTGAGGCGCTCCTTGAAATCCCCGCAGGGAAAATGGATCCCGGCGAAACACCGGATGCCTGCGCTGCCAGGGAGCTGGAAGAGGAAACGGGCTATCGGGGCACCTTGAAGAAACTGGGATACGTGTACACTACGCCGGGCTTCTGCAATGAAACCATCCATCTCTACCTGGCTACGGATTTGGTACACACGGCCCAGCATCTGGACGAAGGAGAATTCCTTGATGTCCTTCCTATCCCGCTGGATGAAGTGTGGGATATGATTCGGAAGGGGCATATTTATGATGCTAAAACGCTCTCGGCCTTTGCCATCGCCAGAGATGTATTGAAATAAGTGTGAACGAAGGGGCTGTGAAAAAATGTAAATCATTTCTTCACAGCCCCTTCGTTTTTATATCTGCAGAAAAGGGGCGTGAGAGGAAGGAACATTCTTTTTCCAGTATCCTGGGTTTCTGTCCCAACCCTCTGGCCTGGTATCTGCATCTATGATGCACTTACGGTTTTCTGCCTCATGGGTCCCATCTATGTCTATTCCTGCTATAATCCCATCTATGTCTATTCCTGCTATAATATAATACAAAAGAAATGATTTTTTCATGAAGGAGGAGCTTTATGAGGAAAATTGCTTTCTATGGCAAGGGCGGTATCGGGAAGTCTACCACCGCTTCCAATGTATCTGCAGCGTTAAGTCTCATGGGGAAGCGGGTGTGCCAGATCGGCTGTGACCCGAAGAATGATTCTACGAGGCTTTTGCTGGGGCATATCTGCCAGTCCACGGTACTGGATATCCTGCGGACCAGGGATACCGGGGATATCCGAAAGGAAGATATTATCCACACCGGGTTTAACGGTATTACCTGCGTGGAGGCAGGGGGACCGGAGCCTGGTGTGGGCTGTGCAGGCCGGGGAATTATTGTGGCTCTGGAGCTTTTGGACCGGATGAAGGCACTGCCGGAAAGCGATGTCATTCTTTACGACGTGCTGGGAGATGTGGTCTGTGGAGGCTTTGCCATGCCTATCAGGGAAGGGTATGCCGAGGAAATCTATATCGTCTCTTCCGGCGAGCTCATGTCCCTTTACGCTGCCAATAATATTGCCAAGGGTATCGCCCGGTTTGCGTCCAGAGGAAAGGTGCGGCTGGCGGGAATTATAGGAAACAGCCGGAATGTGCCGGGGGAGAAGGAACTGCTCCTGGCCTTTGCAGAAAGGCTCCACACCCATTTGGCCGCCTTTATTCCCCGGGATAAGACGGTGAACCTGGCAGAAAATCATCGGCAGACGGTGCTGCAGTATGCTCCTGATTCTCCCCAGGCTGAAGTGTACAGGAAGCTGGCAGGAACCATTCTTTCCGATAAAGAAGGCACGATTCCAAAGCCCATGAGTTTTGATGAAATGGAAGAGATGGTGGCCCGCTATGGCAGTGAAGACTAAATGGCTTCTTTCGTCGGACTGTCCTTCCAGCTGCACCATGACCGGCGTGTGGCGGGCGGTGGCCTATGATCAGGGCTGCATAGTCATATTTCACAGCCCTGCCGGATGCGCTCATGTGGCATCCACCATGGATTTGGGAAATCATTACCGCATTACGGCTGATGGATGCCCGGAAAAAGGGGACCCGGTGCCTCTGATTTCCTCCAATCTTCGAGAAAAAGACAGTATTTTCGGAGGTATCGAAAGGCTTCATGAGTGCATTGAGTATGCGGTGAAGACCTGCCATCCCGAATGCCTGGTGATTGCCTCTTCCTGTGTGGCCGGCGTCATTGGCGACGATGTGGATGAGGAAGCCCGGCAGGCAGAGGAGACCTATGGCATTCCGGTGCTGTCCATGGCTTTTTCCGGCTTTCTGGGTGGTGAATATTCCGATGGCTATTATAAAACCATGGATGCCATTATGCGCCGGTTTTTCAAAAAGCAGGACCATAAAAAAGGAAAGGTCCTCCTTCTGGGGGACCAGATGGGTCCCGAGGGGCAGTATGCCCGAGAGGTGAAACGGCTTCTTTCTTTCTTCGGCCTTACCGTGGATTTCCAGTTTCCCGGCTATGTTCCTTTTTCAAAGTGGAGCCAGGTGACGGAGGCATCCCTGTCTGTCCTTTTGGGCACGGCGGGGCAGCCGGAAGGGATGAAGGAAAGAGCTCTCTGGCTGGAAAAGGAATTTGGCATTCCCTTTTTGGGAGATCTGTACCCTTTGGGGCTGGAAGGAACCTGGTCATGGATTAGGCGGCTTGCTGATTTCATGAAGGAAAAAGAAAAAGGGGAGGCCCTTATCAGGGAGGAAATGGAAAGGGTGGAGAAGCGGGTGTCTGCCTTTCTGCCGGTAACAGAGGGGAAGAAGGCATTCATTGCCATTGGCCGGGGGCGGCGCTGGTACCATCCGTCAGGCACTATCCAGTCCCTCCAAAGGCTTCACATGAAGCCGGCAGGGGTGATGTTTTTTTCCAACCTAACAGAAGAAGATATGGCGGCAGACAGGGAGGAAATTTCCGCTCTGGGGGATATTCCAGTCTATCATGAGGAGGAAGGGCAGAAGGCTATGGAGACGGCGGACGTTCTTCTCACCACCAATGAAATATACGACTCTTCCCTTCGGCAGCTTTTCATCCCCATGGTGCCCCTGGCAGGGACGGAGGGGGAGCTGGCGTTTCTTACCTCCCTGTATCGCCTGCTCTGCCGCCATGGAAGGAAGGGAGGCATGACCTATGTCAAAATGTGAATTTGAATTATCCTGCCATCATAATGATACCTGCGGTCTCACAGGCTCCGCTGCCTTTTTTGCATCCATTCCCGGAAGTTTTGTCCTCATAAACGGGCCGCTTTGGTGCTATTTCTATGCCATGAAATATATCGATGATGAAAACAGCCGGGCGGCCCGCTGCATCTCTTGCACCGGCACGTCTCCATCGTCTCTGGTATACGGCACGGAAAAAGAAATCCTTCGGGGCCTTTCCCGCATTCAAAGCCAGGGCACGGCAGAGCGGGTCTTTCTGGAGAGCAACTGCAGCACCGGCCTCATTGGCGATGATGTGAAGGGCATTGCGGAAGAGTTCGGCGGTCCCTGGCCGGTATATACCATGGACAGCGGCGGATTGAAAGGCTCCTTTGAGAAGGGGTTCGCCCGGGCTTTCCTTCGGGTGGTGGAGGAAATGAAGGAAGAAAGCACCATTCCTGCTTCCGTGAATGTGCTGGGCCTTTCGGAAGTGTATCTGAAGGGCAGAGAAGAGGGAAATGAAATCCGGCGCATCCTTAAGGGCTGCGGCATCAGGGTCATTTCCACGCCCGGCTGTGAAAGCAGCTGGCATGAAATCATGGAAGCTCCGAAGGCATCTTTCAACCTGGTGGTGCGGGATGAGCTGGGGCTTCCGGCGGCAAAGGAAATGGAAAAGCGCTTCCACATTCCCTATGCTTCCGTAGGTCTTCCCTATGGCTTTGAAGGCAGCAGGAAATGGACAGAAAAAGTAATTTCCCTCCTGTCCTTTGGGAAGGCTGAGCCTTTTCTGGATCAGGAAAAAGAAAGGGCTGAGGAAGTCCTTCGAAAGGGAAATGGTCTGGAATCTCTCTGGGGATCCCTGTGGTTTGATGAGGTGCTGGTGGCAGCGCCGCCGTCCGAGGCTCTGGGCATAGCAGAGGCTCTGCGCAGCGAATGGATAGATACGGCCAGGCTTACGGTACACCTCCTTTCACCTGCGGACCGGACCTGTCCTTTGGCTGATGAGGTTCGGCTTGTGACGGAAGATGATGAGGATATCAAGAAGGATTACGAAAACTGGAAGGATGGTCTTGTCCTCTCCAGCAGTCATGAAACGACAAGGCTGGAAAGGCTTCATAAACCTTTCGTTTCCTGCCATATTGCCCGCCCCTCCTACGATGAATGCTCCTTCTCCGACCTTCCCTACTGCGGTTTCCGAGGCGCTGCCCTGCTCTATGAAAAAATATGGAACGCCCGTCTCCGGCAAATCCGGTATGGGAAACATATAAAATAAACATAGGAAATGTAAAGCACTGATAATTGTGATTTTTGAATTTATCAGTGCTTTTTTAATGCAGGAAAATCATAAACTACAGGTGAATCAGAGATTTATTAAATAAATCAGAATCATTGCCTTTAAAAATGTAGCAAAAATAGTATAATATATAAAGTAAATTAATAAAAATCATGGAAATTATGAAAAGGACAGGAGATGGGCGAGAAAGTTTGGGAAAGGAATGGTTGGCGGACTGGGAAACTAGTGTGATGGTGTACTAGCGCTGGTCAGAGTCACTATCGGCATGGACCGGGATTTCTTGCCTGCGGCGCAGAGTGACCATGGGCAGAAGGCAATCCTGTCATGCCAGCTTTATGCGCATCACCGGTCAGGGGAATACTACACCCTAAACATTCCAAACATTCTGGACCCTGTGAACTCTCACGCCAAAGGCGTGTCCTGAAGTCTCTAAGGAAAGAGGTATGTATGGACGATATTAAGATTATTTATATGACGAACCATGACAGAAGATATGCTGCCATTAAGAAGGCCTGTGACGGACTGCAGGAAGAAGGGAAGATTTCAGACCTCTGCATTCCTGTTTTTCTGGAGCGCACCAGCGACTGGGACCGGTCCTGGGAAAGGAAAATGAAAGGCGCTTCTCTGGTCATGATCCATCTGATGAAGAATGGACTGAAATCCCGTTTCTGGAAGGACTGCAGGAATTTTCTGGATATCTCCGGCATTCCTTACTTTGTAGATGCCGTGGATGGGGATACCGCGGAGCACAGTGGTTCTCTTTCCGATGACATGATGAAGCGGTTCCGTGAATACTGCCTCTATGGGGGCATGGAAAATTTCAGGAATCTCTGGCTCTATGCTTCTTCTCTGTTTGACTCCTCCATTGCAGAGCCGCCGGCTCCCCAGAGCTATACCTGGGCCGGTATTTATGACAGGGACAGTGAAAAAGGATTTACCACGGATCTCACTTCCTTCCTCCAGAAGTTTTCCGGTGACGAAAAGCCGGTGATGGGTCTCCTGTTTTACCGGGAGGAATGGATCTGGGGGGATCTGTCCTACCAGAACGCTTTTATTGATGAAGCGGAAAAGCAGGGGTACCATGTACTTCCTGTTTTTGCCAATGGGTCGCCCGACGTGAGCCTTGGCATGCCCACCCTGTCCGACGTCATTTCCACCTATTTCATGAAAGACGGAAAAACGGTGATTGATTCCCTGGTGAGCACTATGAAATTTTCCCTCACCGGAAGCGGAAAGGCCAGTGTAGATACGCTGAAAAAGCTGGGGGTGCCCCTGCTTGAAGCCTATACGCTTCTGGTTTCGGAAAAGGAATGGCGAGAAAACGGGGAAGGCCTCAACGCCATTGAAACCTCCATTGCTGCCGCCATGCCGGAGCTGGACGGCGTCATTCACGGCGTACCCATTGCCGGCAGAATGAAGAAAGAAGACGGCACTGTGGAATTCAAGCCGATTCCCGAACGGATTAGCCGCATGGTGGGAAAGGCAGGCAAATGGGCAGCCCTTCATAAAATGAAGAACAGCCATAAGAAAGTCGCCCTTATTTTCCACAATTATCCGGCTAAGAATTCCAACATAGGCAGCGCCTCGGGGCTGGATACCATGGAAAGTGCCATTCGTCTCATGAAGCGAATGAAGGAAGACGGGTACACCATCGATTTCATTCCGGAAACAACGGAAAAATTTATCGAACTCATGACCTCCCATGCCACCAATGATATTTCCATGATGACCGAAAAACAGGCAGAGGAATGCCAGAAGCTTTCGGCTAAGGACTACGTGGAATTCTTCCACACCCTGGGCGCCGATGCACAGAAAAAGATGGAAGAGGAATGGGGAAAGGCACCGGGAGACGTGATGATTTCCGAAAAAGGAAATATCCTGGTGCCCGGAACCATGGATGGAAATATGTTCCTTACGGTGCAGCCGTCCCGCCAGTATGGCATGGACCCTTCCAAAGCCTACCATGACCCCTATATTGCACCGACTCACCAGTATCTGGCCTTCTACTACTGGCTCCGTCATGTGTGGAAGGCAGATGCGGTCATCCATATGGGGACCCATGGAAACCTGGAATGGCTGCCGGGGAAGAGTGTAGGACTGGATGAAGAAAGCTATCCAGACATTGCCCTGGGAGACCTGCCCAATGTATATCCCTACCATATGACCATTACCGGCGAAGGCATGATTGCCAAGAGGCGGGCCTCCGGCTGCCTTATCGGCTATATGCCGGCTCCCGTAGCTGATGCCGGTGCTTATGATGAAATCGAAGAACTGGAAAAGACGCTGGATGAATATGCTCACCAGAAGGAAACGGGGAACGGCGCGGAAGATATGAAGCCCACCCTTCTTGGCCTTGTGAAAAAGGCAAAACTGGACCAGGACCTTCCATATAAAGAAGGGGACGACTTTGACGCCTACCTGTCAGATGTGCATAACTATATCGAAGAGTTGAAGGACAGCGAGGTCCATGTGGGACTTCATATCCTGGGACAGCCTCTGGAGGGAGACCTTTTGACTGATGGCATTCTCCAGCTTCTCCGCCTGTCCAATGACAAGGTGCCCTCCATTTACGACCTGTGGGCAGAAAAGTATCACACCACCCTGGATACGATCCAGAGCCGGTCCGCCGAAGTGGATGAAGAGATGAAATGTACCTACGGCGAGCTGATGAGCCGTATCAGAAAAGAAACGAAGACGGTTATCAAAGCGGTGCAGGATGGAGGCTTCACAAAAGAAGCAGTTTCCAAAGCCCTTTCCCTTCCCGAAGCGGCAGGGGAAAAAGAATGGAAGGATAAACTGGAAGCTCTTCTCCATTTCGTGACCGATGAAATCTATCCCCGTCTTGAAAGAACGGGGGAGGAAATGGACCATACCCTGGATGCCCTGGACGGACGGTATGTGGAACCCGGGCCTTCCGGCTCTCCCAATGCCGGCGGCGTCAGCCTCCTTCCTTCGGGACGAAATTTCTACGGCGTGGACCCAAGAACTCTGCCTTCACCTACAGGCTGGCAGCTGGGCGTGAAGCTGGGGGACAAGATGATTGAAAAATTCATTGCCGACCAGGGCAAATACCCTGAAAATATCGGCATGGTCCTCTGGTCCGGCCCCAATATGCGCTCCTCCGGCCAGGATATTGCAGAATTCCTCTACATGCTGGGCATCCGCCCCCGGTGGCAGAAGGGAAGCCTTAAGGTATCGGATCTGGAAGTGATTCCTCTTTCGGAACTGAAACGGCCCAGAATCGATGTGACCGGCCGTATCAGCGGCCTGTTCCGGGATACCCTGCCCCAGCTGGCAGAACTCATGGACAAGGCAGTCCTTCTGGCAGCCTCCCAGGATGAATCGGATGAAGACAATTTCGTCAGAAAACATGTGAAGGAAGACACGAAAATCATGGAAGACGAAGGAGTAGATGCCGACGATGCATGGAGAAATGCGGCTTTCCGTATTTTCGGCGATGCCCCCGGTACTTACGGCGCTGGCGTGAATACGGTGCTGGACTCCAAGAACTGGCAGAATGAAGACGATCTGGCCAATGTGTATGTCCGCTGGGGCGGTCATGTCTTCGGCGGCGGAAACCGGGGTGTCTTCAAGCCGGAGCTCTTTAAGAAACGGCTGTCCTCTTTAGACCTCACTGTCAAGAATGAAGAAAACCATGAAAGCAATATTTTAAGCTCCGATGACTACAACGCCTTCCACGGCGGCATGATTGCGGCTGTGAAGAGCCTGGGCGGGAAAACACCGGAGTCCTATGTAGGGGACAGCACCAACCGCTCTTCCGTAGGTGTGAAGACGGTGCAGGAAGAAATGAAGCGGGTCTACCGCAGTGAATCCATGAACCCGAAATTCATCGAAGGTCTTATGAAACATGGCTATAAGGGAGCCACAGACCTGGCTAACCGCCTGTCCATCAGCTTCCAGTGGGATGCCACCAGCGGCGTCATGGATGACTGGATGTACGAGCAGTATGCCAAAAAATATGCCCTGGATCCAAAAATGCAGCAGTGGATGAAAAAGGTGAATCCCTGGGCCCTGCAGAATATGGCGGAAACTCTTCTGGAAGCAGACCAGCGCAAGATGTGGAATGCAGGGGATGAAATGAAGGAAGAACTGCAGCAGCTCTACCTTTCTGTGGAAGGAGAACTGGAAGACGACGGAGACGATGATGAATAGCATACCGCCTATCCGCATGCTGGTGCTCACCCTCACAGGCCGCTGCAACTTTGCCTGCCGCTACTGCTACGCGTCTGATGTGGATGCGGTGGACATGGACGAGGAAACGGCCGTAGAGGCTGTCATGATGGCCGGCGCTTCAGGAGAACGCTTTCTCCTCCAGTTTTCCGGCGGAGAGCCGCTTCTTCGTTTTCCTCTCATCAGAAAACTGGTTCATGTGGTGGAAGAAAACCATTTCAATGCGCAGATGCAGATTCAGACCAATGGCTCTCTCCTGACCAGGGACATAGGCCGCTTCCTCTATGACCATGGGGTGGGCATAGGCATTTCCTGCGACGGCAGGCCTTCTGTCATGGACAGGACCAGGCCCGTCAAGGATGGCTCCTCTTCCTCAAAGGCTGCGGCCCGGGGCTTCCGCCATCTGGCGGAAGAGGGCATTGGCACCGGCATTACCTGTGTTGTCACCGATGATATGGTGAATGACCTTCCCGGCATTGCAGATATGGCCCATTTCTACGGCAATGTACACCAGGTGGGCTTTGACATCCTTCGGGAGCAGGGAAGAGGGGAAACCCTTCATGAACCTTCGGCCCGGGACATGGAAAAGGCACTGGAGGCGGTATACAACCGTATGGCCATGCTGGAAAAAGTAACAGGCCGCCATATCCATTTCACCCAGGAAGATCGGGTGGCACATCTCTATGGCGGGGGAAACCATGAATTTCCCCAGTGCTACGCCATGAACGGCGAGGCTGCCTTTGTAGATGTACATGGCGTAATATATGCCTGCTCGTCTCTGATGGGACGGGAAACTTACAGGCTGGGCACGGTGAAAACCGGAAGAGACCCGGACAAAGTAAGGAAAGTGGGCGCCTTTATCAAAAAGGCCATGAGCCCATGCCGCAGCTGTGAGTACTTTCCCCTCTGCGGCGGCGGATGCTTCTCAAGGTGGCTCGATAAAGAGGGCCGCGTAAGGCCTTCCGATGCAGAATGTGCCATGAAGAAATTCTTCATCCGAAAGTATCTGGAGAAGAACCGGTGAGACTGGCAAAGAGTTATTTCGTTTGGGAAACTGATGGGGAAAGGGTTCAGAATGTTCAAAGGATGGCAGCGGCGCCCTGTGGGCGCGTTTCATATGCTGTCTGCAGCAGGCTCACCAGTCTGACAGCTGACTAGAACACTAGCTGATTGGAACACTAGTACACTATCCCACCAGCTCACTAAACACTATTTCTAACATACAAGGAGGATATATGAAAAGACAGGGAACATTTCCATTTACTGCCATTATCGGGCAGGATACCATGAAGAAGGCATTAGTGCTGAATGTTGTCAATCCAAAGCTGGGCGGCGTGCTCATCCAGGGGGAGAAGGGGACGGCCAAGTCTACAGCTGTCCGTGCGCTGGCCGACCTTTTGCCGCCGCGCCGGTGCATCAAGGGCTGCCGTTTCCACTGCGACCCTGATGACCGGGCCAACTGGTGCGATGAATGCCATGAAAAATACGACCATGAAGAACCGCCGGTAGAAATGCTCCCCATGAAAGTGGTGGAACTTCCTGTCAGCGCTACAGAAGACCGCGTGGTAGGTACACTGGACATTGAAGCGGCCATCCGCGAAGGAAAGCGTTCTTTTGAAACAGGGATTCTGGCAGATGCCAATCGAAATATTCTTTATGTCGATGAAATCAACCTGCTTGATGACCATGTAGTAGATGTGCTGCTGGACTCTGCAGCCATGGGTATCAATACGGTGGAACGAGAAGGAATTTCCTACTCCCATCCCGCCCGTTTCTCCCTGGTAGGCACCATGAACCCGGAAGAAGGGGATATCCGTCCCCAGCTTTTGGACCGCTTTGCCCTTTCTGTGAAAGTGGCCGGCGAACAGGACCCGGAAAAGAGGGCCGAAATCATTAAGAGAAGACTGGCCTATGAAGCGGATCCAGAACCTTTCCTGGAACAGTGGAAGGATGAACAGGCAAAAGAAGTGCGCCGCATTGAAAGAGCCATGAAACTGCTGCCCCAGGTGACAGTTTCCAACGATATCCTTCTTCTGGCAGCCAGAATTTCTATTACCCTGGGGGTAGATGGACATCGTGCCGACATTACCCTGATTAAAACTGCTGAAACCATTGCAGCCGTGGCAGGACATACAGAAGTCACCAAAGAAGACATCCGGGAAGCTTCCAGACTGGCCCTGCCTCATCGTATGAGACGCCGTCCCTTCGAAGAACAGACGCTGGACTGGACTGAAGTGGACAAGGTCATTGACGATGAAGCGTAATGTATTTCCTTTTGCCGCTATCTGCGGCATGGAAAAAGCCAAAGAAGCCATTCTTCTCACTCTGGTGAACCCCTTTGCCGGCGGCCTCCTCCTGTCTGGAGAAAAAGGCAGCGGCAAGTCCACCCTGGTGAGAAGCGCCAGGGAACTGGTGGATGCTCCCTGGGTGGAAATCCCTATCAGTGTCACGGAAGACCGGCTCTTTGGTTCCATCGATGCAGAAGAGGCTATCCGCAGCGGTCATAAAAAACTCCTTCCCGGACTGATTGACGAAGCGGATAAGGGCATTATTTATATGGATGATGTAAACCTCCTTCGGGACGATCTCCTTTCTGCGGTGCTGAACATCCGCGAAGCCGGCGGATACCGGCTGGAAAGGGACGGCCTTTCGGAGGAAAGGAAGACCGCCTTCACCGTACTGGCGGTGATGAATCCGGATAGCGGCACCCTTTCCGCCTCTTCCCTGGACCGGTTCGGCCTTTTTGCAGAGGCTGACCCCTCCTGTGACGAACAGGCAAGACAGGAAATCATCCGTCGGGTGCTGGCCTTTGAAAAGGACGGTATCGCTTTCAGGGCCCAATGGCAGGAAGAAACGGAAGCCCTGAAAAAGAAAGTGGAAGAGGCTAGAAAAGCGCTGGGCAGTGTGGAAGTTTCGGATGCCATGGTGCAGCTGGCGGCGGTGTACACATTGAAAGCCCATGTGGCAGGACACAGGGCTGATATTTACCTCATCGAAGCTGCCAGGGCTGAAGCCGCTCTGGCGGGAAGAAAGTACGTGCTTCCCAAGGATCTGGAAAAGGCTGCGGAATTCGTCCTGCCCCATCGCATGAGGAAAGCGGAAGAACAGCAGCCTCCGGAAGATATGAAGCCCGAGCAGCAGGAGGAAGAAAACAGGCCTCCGGAAAAAGAGCCGGAACAGCCAAGCGCAGCGGAAAATGAATTCAGCCATCCGCCAGAAGCCCAGCCTCCCCAGATGGATACGGAGGATGCAGATGACAGCAATCATGAGCAGAATGAAGACAATGCGCAGATGTCCAATCCCCGCGGTCAGAGCCGGGAGCGCATTGACGATGCAGACCTTCATGTGAATCTGCCGCCTATGTGGATAGAACCGTCTAAAGACAGGAAACCGAAAAAAGGAAGCGGCAAACGAAGCCTCACCATGACAGACCTCATGCAGGGCCGCTACGTAAGAGCGGAAATTCCCAGGGCAAAAACATCAGACATTGCCTTCGATGCCACCCTCCGCGCCGCAGCGCCCTACCAGAGGGCAAGACCTTCCAACGGCTGCGCTGTGGTTATCAAGAAGGAAGATCTTCGGAGCAAGGTCCGTGAAAAGCGGACCGGCAATATTTTCCTCTTTGTTGTAGATGCCAGCGGCTCCATGGGCGCCAGAGAACGAATGAAAACGGTGAAAGGGGTCATTTTCAAAATTCTTCTGGATGCCTATCAGAAACGAGACCGGGTAGGTATGGTGGCTTTCCGCAAAAAACAGGCGGAAGTCCTTCTTCCTGTCACAAGGTCCGTAGACTTTGCCCAGAAGAAACTGGCTTCCATGCCCACCGGAGGCAAGACACCTCTGGCTAAAGGACTCCTTAAGGCGGAAGACGTGCTGGACATGCTTTATCGCCAGGATGCGAACCAGGACCCTGTGGTCATCCTTATCACCGACGGCAGGGCCACCAGTCCTCTAAACAAGGGAACCAACCCTGTCACCGATGCCATGGAAGAGGCCAAACGGATCGGCAGGAGACATATTCCTGTGGCAGTCATTGATACGGAGTCGGGCTTCATCAAACTGGGCCTTGCTAAAAAGCTGGCCAAAGCCATGGGAGCCTCCTACTTCCAGGTGGATAAAATTTCAGAAGACCAGCTCCTCCATATCTGGAGAACCGCGGCCAACAGGTAGGGCATTCCCGGTACTGCGGTACCGGGAATTTGGTTTTGACACCTGTCTTTTCGTATGGAAGGGGCAGTCTCCTTTCCTGAACAGCATATCATCCATACAGACAAAATCTGCACTGCCCGCCGCATCCCTTCCATAGTATAATGAAATCAATCTGTTTCCATGTTCCTGAAGAATCGCGAGGTTTTTTTATGCCAATTCGTATGGTCATGCTTCTCTTCTGCTGGATGATTTCTTTTCTGCCGGTACTGGCAGAGGAGCTGCCGGTCAAGCTGGAGGCTTCTTTCCCTTACAGCTTAAACGGGTCTGAATCCAGGCCTGCCAGTCCCGGGAGCCGGCAGCTTTTATTCATTTCCCTGGATCATTTCAACCGGCCTGCCGAACCGGTTTCCCTGACTGTCACTCTTCCCGAAGGCCTTAAGGCTTCTGCGGGGAAGGGCTGGACAGTAGATGAGGCGGGACAGATTCACATGGATTGGACGCTTCCGGCGGACTTTGGCAATGTGTTCGAAGTGATTCCTGTCACTCTTTCCTCTTCCCTTCCTGAAGGAACGGGCACTGTTTCTGTTTCCGTTACGGGCCCGGATTATGAACTTTCCAGAAATCTGGATTTCACAGTGAAAGAGACGGCCCCGGAGGAAAAGGAGAGGGAAAACAGGGAAGAGTCCTGGTATATACAGGGCGTGGTGCTTCCGGTGAATGAATCCGGCGAAACCGATGATCGTCTTTCCCCCAATACCATGGTGCTTCCTGATGTACAGCTGGAAAATATGAAGCACCGTTTGACCGGTACACCCCTGGACCGGAGTGCCCTGACGGCCAAACCGAGCACCTTCCTTCTTCTGGATATGAGAAATCCCCGGCGTGACGTGGGACAGATCCATTTCAAGGCGGAGCTGGTGGACCGGGGAAGCGGAGAGGTGAAGGAAGGGCTTCTTTCTGCATCCGGTGAGGAAGGGACGGTGCCGGACCATTCTTTTGCCACAGAAACCGATTTTTCGTTAAACGGCGGAAAAATGCAGACCGCCGTCATTCCTCTCTATGCCAATCCTTTTACCCTTTCCGAAGGGGACTATAACCTTCGAATCACCCTTTCCGACGGCGAAAGCCAAAAGATTACGGAGATTCCGCTGACGGTGGTGAAGAGCCGCAGCGTTGGTATGATTTCTACAGGACTTTCCTGCTTTTCTCTTCTTCTGGTCCTTCTTTCCTTTGGAAAAATCAAAAAGACCATGATTTCCATCGGCGCCAGGGGAGACATTGCGGCGGCCCTGTTTGCGGCGCTGGCTTTTGGCGGCGTGGTGGTGCCGGTGACACTGGCCGGCGATTTTCTCCATGTGATTCTGGGACCTTTCTCTGGCCTGGTGACCGGACTTTTAAGCGGTGTGGTGCAGTACATGCTTCTCATGTCCCTGCTGGTCCTTTTCCGGCGCCCCGGGGTGACGGCTCTTTTCTTCCTGATCCGCTGGCTTCTTTCCGCTGTACTTTTCGGACGGGTCACACCGGTGGGAATCCTTCTGGCGGCCTTTTCCATTGTGGTCATCGAAGGAGCTCTTTACATCACCGGCTTTTACAGGAAGAAAACATTGACCTTGCCTTACGGCTTTTTCATTTCTCTGGTGTTGGGCCTATGCGACGCGGGGATTACTTTTGTGAACATGCAGCAGCTCATGCTTTTCTACCGTCTGTATTACGCGGACTGGTTCATCGGTCTTTACATGGTGATTAACGGCCTTCTCTACAGCAGTCTGGGAAGTTTCCTGGGGTGGAAGACGGGAAGCCGTTTAAGGCAGGTGATGGGATCATGATACTGGATATCAGGGATTTCTCCTGCCGTTACCTTTCAAGGAAGAAGGAAACCATCAGCCATCTGGATTTGTCGGTGGATGAAGGGGAAATGGTGCTCCTGGCCGGGCGGTCGGGATGCGGGAAATCGACCCTTATCAAGGCGGTGACGGGCCTTCTGGAGGATGCAGAAAAGAGGGGCGCCATGACGCTGTGCGGCAGGAATATTTTCAGCATGACTCCTGAAGATATCGGTCTTATAGCAGGCACGGTATACCAGACTCCGGACGACCAGCTCTTTGCCATGACTGTGGCAGACGAGACAGCCTTTGCCCTGGAAAACCGGGGAGAAGAGCCATCGGTGATCCGCAGGGAAGTGTCAAGGGCTTTAGAGAAGGTGGGCCTTTCGGGCATGGAAGACAGGAGTATTCATGCCCTTTCCGGAGGACAGCGGCAGCGGCTGGCCCTGGCATCCATCCTCGTTACCCATCCAAAGCTCCTCATTCTTGATGAGCCGGTGAGTCAGATGAATCCGGAGGGTGTGAAGGATTTTCTTTCTCTTCTTCACAGTTTGAATGAAAAGGACCACATGACTATCCTTATGGTGGAACACCGGGTGAATGAGCTGGCTGCCCATTTTCCAAGGCTCTGCATTATGGACAGGGGGAAATTGGTGTATGACGGTCCTACGGAAAAAGCGTGGAATGAAATGGGGGATACCGAAGCCTACGGCATCCGGGAACCCCAGATGGTGAAGCTGGCCCGGCGCCTTCATCTGCCGAAGGCTTCCTCGGACAGGAAAGCGACGGTCCTCGAAATTAAAAAGGCAGGAATTTCTTTTCGTCCCCATGTAGAGCCGCCCCGGCCCAACCCTTCAGGAGAAGTGATTCTGGAAGGGAAGGACATTCATTACACCTATCCCAGCGCAGCGGAGGAGACGCTGAAGGGGATTTCCTTTACCGTGAAAAAAGGGAGCATCACAGCCCTCATGGGCTTTAACGGTGCCGGCAAATCCACCCTTTTAAACCTTCTGGCCGGCCTTTTATCCCCTTCTTCCGGAGAAGTGCTTATCCATGGAAAACCGGCGGAAAAGGAAAGGCACCATGTGGGATTCATGCGGCAGGAGGCGGATTTGATGCTGCTGACTGATTCGGTGGAAGAAGAACTGACCTGGAACAATAAGGACATGACCGAAGAGGAGCTGGACAAACTTCTCCATAAGCTCCATCTGGCCCACTACCGCCATGATTTTCCCCTGGCCCTTTCCAAGGGGCAGAGGCTCCGGGTGGTATTCGGCGCCCTTCTGGCCCGAAAGGATAATGACCTTCTCATTCTGGATGAGCCTACCACCGGACAGGACCAGAAGAGCCTTACGGATATCCGGGATATGCTGCGCCTGGCGGAGATTGAAAAGACTACGCAGCTGCTGGCGGAGGAGATAGAAAAGACCCGCCGCCGGGTGAATGCACTGGAATATGTCAAGATCCCGCAGATGCAGGAGAACATCCGCTACATCACCATGAAGCTGGATGAAAACGAGCGCGCCAATACCATCCGGCTGATGAAGGTCAAGGATATGATTCTCAAGGAGGCTATTCTAGAGCAGCGCGCCGCCGATGCAGAGGTCCTGCGGGAAAACGGGCAGCCATCCTAAAATGAATATGAAAAAAGACCTCCGGAGCTGATTGCTTCGGAGGCCTTTTACTGTGACGAATCTATTATGCGGTCTGTTTTTTGGCCTTGGCGGTGCTGTGTGCCACAAGACCGATGACAAGACCGACGGCGGCGGGGCAGATCCAGCCGAGACCGAGGCCCGCA
>ERZ859738.932-NODE-932-length-16195-cov-3.093432_pt1 | contig 16195 bp, 8 predicted proteins | sample MGYA00510122_ERZ859738 | MGnify/ENA primary metagenome ERZ859738 (study PRJEB30046, sample SAMN00715139) | human gut metagenome | study: EMG produced TPA metagenomics assembly of the A metagenome-wide association study of gut microbiota in type 2...
TGGGGACCCCCTGCTCCCAAAGCAGGTGCGCTAACCGGACTGCGCTACACCCCGTTGATTTAATTTTCTCAAAGACGACGCAAATGTAAAACTATTTTTTTGGATTTACAAACAAAAAACTCCTCTCAACCGAGGAAAAACGCCAGATGCAAACAAATTTCACTTCAAACAAGGATAAGATTCTTCTGTAGGCCAGGTTTCCTAAGTCTTCTTCACCTATCGTCAAAAGAACCATAAAAAACATCGTTGTAAATTTTCTCGGTCAATTGATCTATTTCATAGGCGGGTACTGATGGAATAGAGACCTGAAATCTTCAGCCCGATGAGCCAAATAGGTGTGAATACCCAACGCAGAGGCAGCAGCCACATTAGCTTCTCCGTCGTCAATCAATAAAGTTTCTGTCGGCACCATCTCTCCATCGGCAAGCATTTTGCGGAAAATCTCCTCATTCGGTTTCACCATCTTCATTTCGTACGAGAGGAACAACCGATCAAAGTAATCCAGAACCGTCAAGCCCTGTTTGTTAAACACATGTTGCTTCATCCACTCAAACATGATAACATTCGTGTTGCTGAGCATAAAAACACGATACCCCTGCCGCCGCAAATCACGCAACATATCGAGCTTATAGTCCGGTATGTCGATCAGGAAACTGCACAAAGCTTCGTCAATCCGTTGTGGATCGATATGATATCCTACTTCACGATCAATCATGGCATACCACTGGGCAGGAGTAACTGTACCATTTTCAATTTGTGCAAAAAATCCGCTTTGGGTATAGGGATTTACATAACGGTCAATTTGAGTAAATCCCAGCTTTCTGAAAGAATCCAAACAACGTTGCAAATCATAATCGATCAGCACACCGCCCAGATCAAAAACAACATTTCGAACAGGAGTTAACATAACCTTAAAATTGAGGAACCAAAGATAATCATTCAGCTACATTTATTTGGAAATCTTTTCGAAGTTTCTATCTTTGAATATTAAGAATTTTACCATATCGAATTATGACACTACGGAGAGGATTATATAATATATACCGCTTTTATGTGGATGGATTCCGTAGCATGACATTGGGGAGGACGCTGTGGTTCATCATTTTGATCAAGCTCTTCATCATGTTTGTTATTTTACGGCTTATTTTCTTCCCCAATCCATTCAGCAACATGGATAGTGACCAGGAACGGGGGGAGTATGTCCGCAGTAATTTTATTGAGGTCAAGCCATAACGCAACCTCACGATCATTTTTCGTCCAAAACATACACACCCACAATAGCAATTAAACTCAAAACGCACATTAAAACAGTTTTGTTATGATACTATCAGCTACCGATTGGATGCATGTGGTCGATTGGTCGCGTGCGCAGTTCGCCATGACAGCCATCTATCACTGGCTGTTCGTGCCGTTGACTTTAGGTCTGGGCTTTATCTGCGCCATCATGGAGACCATCTACTACCGTACCGGCAACGAGTTTTGGAAACGCACCGTCAAGTTTTGGATGCGGATTTTCGGAATCAACTTCGCGATCGGCGTCGCTACCGGCATCATCCTCGAATTCGAATTCGGCACCAACTGGTCAAACTATTCGCATTTTGTCGGCGATATTTTCGGGGCGCCGTTGGCCATAGAGGGCATTATGGCTTTCTTTATGGAGAGTACCTTCATCGCGATCATGTTTTTCGGATGGAACAAGGTTTCCAAAGGATTTCACTTGGCATCGACATGGCTGACAGCTATTGGAGCCAATCTCTCCGCTCTGTGGATCCTGGTGGCCAATGCTTGGATGCAATATCCAGTCGGCATGACCTTCAACATTGAAACAGCCCGCAACGAAATGACCTCATTCTGGGATGTACTGCTATCACCCGTAGCTTTGAACAAATTTTTCCACACGGTAACATCAGGCTACGTTCTCGCAGCCATTGTCGTCGTGGGAATCAGTGCATGGTATCTACTTCGTAAGCGCGAAGAGCAGATGGCCATGAAGAGCATCAAAGTGGCCAGCATTTTCGGACTGGTTTGCTCATTGGCTCTACTTTATTCAGGTGACGGCTCCGGGGTACAGGTTGCCAAAACGCAACCGATGAAACTGGCGGCCATGGAGGCACTTTACGATGGCAGCAAAGGTGCCGACCTGACCGTTATCGGTGTGCTGAAGCCCGAAGCAGAACGCACCTCCAACGAGGATGCCTTCTATTTCAAAATTGACATTCCAAAATTATTATCAATCATCGGTTTCCACGACAGTGAAGCCTATGTAGCGGGCATCAACGATCTGATTAACGGTAACGAACAGGAAGGTATCCTCTCCACCCAGGAGAAAATGGATCGGGGCAGGGTAGCCATTGCGGAACTGGAGAGTTACCACCAGGCTCTCAAAGCAAATGACTCTGCAGAAATTGCACGCATCAGTGCTCTATTTAATCCCGATACACCGCAGGGAAAAGCCTTTTTGGCTGACAACTTCAAATATTTCGGATACGGTTATCTGAGCTCACCGACCGATACTATTCCCAATGTACCTCTCGTATTTTACTCTTTCCGGGTGATGGTCGGACTGGGTTGCCTGTTCCTGCTGCTCTTTATTGTAGCACTGGTGATGGTGTATCAGAATACACTCACCAAACATCGTTGGATGCAACACGCCATGGTCTGGATGATCCCGCTGGCCTACATTGCTTCAGTATCGGGATGGATTGTGGCTGAGATGGGACGTCAGCCGTGGACCATCCAGGATTTGTTGCCTACGGTTGCAGCCGTTTCACGGATCGATGCCTCATCCGTCATGGTCACCTTCTTCATCTTTGTAGCTCTCTTTACCACCTTACTGATCGCTGAGCTGATGATCATGTTCAAACAAATCAAACTGGGTCCCAAAGATGAACCAACTCTCGTCGAGGATTCGACAAACAAAGCATAATCTGTCAAACCGAAAGAACAATCTATCACTATGGATACCTACGTATTTTTGCAACACTATTGGTGGTTTCTGATCAGTTTGTTAGGAGCATTGTTGGTATTTCTGCTCTTTGTACAAGGCGGTCAAGGACTGCTCTATACCATCGGCAAAACCGAAGAGGAACGCAATATGATTGTCAACTCTCTGGGCCGAAAATGGGAGTTTACTTTCACCACATTGGTTACATTCGGCGGTGCGTTCTTTGCCTCATTTCCCCTGTTTTACAGCACCAGTTTTGGAGGTGCATTCTATGTATGGATGTTGATTTTGCTGGTATTTGTCATTCAGGCCGTAGCCTACGAATTCCGTCGCAAACCCAATAATTTTCTCGGAGAAAAGAGCTACAACGCTTTTTTGGTGATCAACGGCATTGCCGGCACCTTCCTGCTGGGAGCAGCGGTCGGGACACTGTTCACCGGTGCGAATTTCACCGTAGACCGCATGAGTCTGGGCAACATCTCTGGAGTAAACACCATCTCGCAATGGACGACCCCTTGGCGCGGACTGGAGGCTCTGACTGACTATCGCAACTGGGCACTCGGACTTGCCGTGCTGTTTCTCTCCCGCATTTTAGGGCTGCAATACTTTTTGAACAACATCGACGACGAAACGATTGCTATGCGCTCCCGCAAACATTTGGTATATAATACGGGGCCCTTCTTGATCTGTTTCCTGACCTTTCTGATCAGCCTGCTCGGGGCAAACGGTTGGGCCGTTGATCCGACCACGGGAGTAATTTCGATTGAATCGCTAAAATACCTACACAACCTGCTTGACATGCCCGTGATTATGGTTTTGCTATTGCTCGGTATTATTGCCGTATTGTGGGGTATAGGCACAGCTATTTTCAAAGGCTCACGCAGCAGTATCTGGTTCAGCGGAATCGGAACCGTCGTAACTGTACTCTCCCTGTTGTTATTGGCTGGATATAACAATACGGCTTACTATCCGTCCTTAGCCGACACACAAAGTTCGCTAACTATCTACAACAGCTCTTCGAGTCTGTTCACACTTAAGGCAATGAGTTTTGTTTCTCTGTTAATTCCTTTTGTGGTAGCCTATATCTGGTATGCTTGGCGTGCCATGAACCGAAAACCCATTTCTCGTCAAGAGGTAAATAGCGAAGAACACCTATATTGATTCCACACAAACCCACATTTCCCGATAAGACTTCCGGCCCAATTTCGGGACCGGAAGTCTTCATTTAGGATTACTTAAAAAAGAAATTATATTGAATAAACGACACAACTCTACTCACAATCACTGCATCGCATTTCCCTCCACATAATTCAGGTGATTTTTCCTTTAAAAAATCGACAATCTTTTAACTTTGGCGTAAAATTAGCGGTACATTATTCTCAACCGAAAGCACACAAAAGATGATAAAAAAAACTTTCAAATATCTGTTAAGAGGTTTACTTTATCTCTTGATCGTGCTAATTATGGTACCGACATTGCTTTACATTCCATTTATCCAAAACTTTATTCGGGATAAAGCTGAAAGCTATGTAAATACCCACACCGATATGAAACTTTCAATCGGTTACATTCGACTTGCCTTCCCTTTAAATCTAGCAATCGATCACGTTCTGGTTACCCAGGAACTTTCCGACACTTTATTGTACTGCGACCAGTTACGACTCCGCATCGCACTATGGCCATTACTCAACCAACAGGTACGCATCCGAAACTTCTCTCTTGACCAAACTATTGCCAACTATACTGATACAACCTCAAATTTAGCGTTGCAAGCCAAGATTGGCACATTGAAACTCAAGACCAATGGGATCGATCTGAAACAACATATAGCCGACATCAACACTGTCGAGTTATCCGATGGAACTGTACATCTGGCTATCGGCCCAAGTAGCGACAAATCCACAGATACCACTTCTTCATCATGGATTATTTTAGCAGACAAACTTCGTCTCAACAACATCCATTACAGCATGGAAACCGCTCCAAATCCCGCTTATGTAGATGTACAACTGTTGACAGGCAACATCGACAATGTAGCGGTGGATTTGGGGAAGCAGCAGGTGCAGGTTGATGCCATTCAGTTACAACAAGGGAATTACAGTTATCTGACTGGCCACACCATACCCAATGATTCGACGCAATCACAGGTCGCCTCACAATCAGTTTTCACTCACACGACATCAAGCAATAACTCTTCCTCAAATGAAAGCATTATAAGTTCCAACGATACGACTACACGAACAACAATCGACACCATTTCTGCACCGTGGGCCATTACAGTCAACCACATTGATCTGCAAAAAAATACAATCACATACGGATCGAAAGGAACGACACCTCAATCCGGTTTCGATCCGGCGTATATTGTTGTATCCGATCTCAATTTGACGGCAGATTCCCTATACAACCGTGGCAGTACCATTCAAGGCCAAATCAACTTGCTATCCTTTGTCGAGCGGAGCGGCATCGATATAACAGAACTTAGCGGCCGTTTCGGCATGGATAGTAGTACAATCTACTTGCAGAATTTTAATCTTCGCACTCAGGAATCTTCAATACAAATAGAGCTACAAGCTGGTGCCACGACGCTGCAAATGACTCCTGAAAGTCCGATTACGCTCGATTTGATGGCCACAATCAGCCCTAACGAAATACTTCCATGGTTCAACATGAACACGCCATCACTACGCCAAACGTTTGCCGGCAAAACAGTATTGATAAATAGCAAAATATCAGGCACATTAGGACATTTAATCTCGGAAACAGATTTAAATATTCCTCACCATCTTAATCTTGCACTTAAAGGCCAAATTGGGTCCATCACTGATGTGGCCAAACTCAGAGGTCACGTAGATCTGCGTGGAGCTCTTAGTAATGCTGCTTTTCTCTCCAAACTTTTCCAGCCAAACACTGTCGATCCCCAACGGCTGGTCATTCCAAAACATATCGGCATACGCGGAGCAATTGATCTGAATCGTGAAACATACGTCCCACGTATCGCTATAGCTGTCGATTCGGGAACATTGAAACTCAACGGCCGATTGAATCTCAAGTCGCAACAATACAATCTTGCACTATCAACCGACAATTTTCCGGTCAAAGACTTTCTACCTCACGACTCATTGGGACGGTTAACCATGAGTCTAAATGCCCAGGGGAAACGGTTTGATCCCTTTGCCCTACAAACAGCTTCAAATGTAGATCTCACAATAGATCGTTTTGACTATCTCGGATATACATACAACAATATCGGACTTCAACTATCACTCCAGGACCACCTGCTTAAGGGATTTATATATAGCCAGAATCCAGCCTTACGACTTTCTCTCGGATTAAATGGAAACCTTACTGAGAAACAACAAACCATAGCCATCCAGGGAAAAATTGACAGCTGTTATTTGGACCGAATGCATCTGATTACTGAGCCTATCGGTGGAACATTGGCCCTCAATCTGTCCGCCTCAGCAAGTGCGGACAGCTCCTATTCTGCCATACTGCAAATAGACAATATCACATTATGGAACGATTGGGAAAAGAACAGCATACGCCCCGTCAATTTAAGTTTTACAACATCACCTATACACACACGAATCGGGTTAAAATCGGGCGATCTGACTCTCGGTTTTGATTCTCCATCCGGCGTGGATTCCCTCAGCACGCGTTTCTCACGTGGAGCCTCATTAATGGCTGAAATGTTACGCGGCAACAATTTCTACATGGATTCTGTCAGCCAACAGCTTCCACCATTTCGTTTGCGTGCTGAAGCTGGAGACCAAAACATCCTAAACAATTTCCTCAAACTCCAGGGAATTGGATTCAAGAATATGGACATAGATGCCTCATTACAAGATTCGCTGTCTTTTAAATTCAACATGATTGTTAATCAGCTGAATGCTGGAAATATACAATTAGACACTTTAACTCTTAGTTTACGCCAACAACAGCAACAACTCAACTATTTATTGCGCGTCGCCAATCATCCTGGCAACCTTGACAGCTTGGGTATGATTGCCCTTTACGGGAATATAGCAGGTAATGAAGCTATCTTGAATTGTTTACAAGAGGGAAGGACAGGGAACGTCGGATTCCGTTTCGGATTACGAAGCAGAGTGGCCGATAGCACCATAACCATCAGCATGTTTCCTGAAAATCCCATTTTCGGCTCTGAACCATGGCAGGTCAATCAGAACAATTACATAGCTTACCATTTCGGTCATGATCTTCATGCTGATTTTCGTCTGACACATAACACACAACACGTTTCACTCACCACCCCTAACCACACAGAATCAGGCCCGCTCACGTTAGACATCCAAGGCATTGACATCGGTAAAACTTTAGCGCTATTTTTACCGTCAACCACTGTTGGAGGGATACTCTCCACGAAGGTCACGCTGCACAAGCAAGATTTAAGCGGCAATTCCCTTGATGTAAACGGATTGCTTAATCTGGTCAATCTTAGTTATGACGGTTCTCGCATTGGCAATCTCAATGTAGGGTTTACTTATGACATGCAGCAGAAAACAGAACAACATTTCAACACCCAAATAGAGCTTGACAGTACTCGTATTCTAACAGCCCAAGGTCACATTGTGGATTCAATTGCTGAGACTCCTTTTAACGTTCAAATTGATCTGCCCGGACTGCCTCTAAAATTAGCCAATGCTTTTATGCCTGCCGATATGGCTCAGCTTGATGGCATCCTCAAAGGCAATCTGGATTTTGTCGGTGACAAGCAACACCTTTTGGCCAATGGCAATATGTTGTTTGACAACACCTCAATCAAAGTGGGCATGATCGGTACAACATTCACCCTGTCACCAACACCCATACAAATCGAAAACAGCACGGTCCGTTTTAACAATTTCCAGCTGATAGCACCCAATAAACAGCCGCTGGCGATCAACGGAAACATCACATTGCAGAACCCATCTAACATTACAACCGATTTAACCCTGACAGCCTCCGACTTTCAATTGGTTAATGTAGCCAAAAGTCGTCGCACCATGGTGTATGGACAGGCCTACATGGATCTGAACACACGAGTCAAGGGTCCTATCGACAATCTGTTTATCCGAGGATCCGTTGGGTTACTCGGGGGAACAGATGTCAGCTACATTATGCAAGATGCTCCATTAGAGGTTAAACAACAAAACCAAAATATCGTCACGTTCGTATCATTCAAAGATACCACTTCACAAACAACAACAGACACAGTACGCCCCATGCGTGTCAATGGTATGGACATTCTGATGAACGTCAATGTTAACAACCAAGTCAAACTGGGAGTGGATTTATCGGACGATGGTGAGAACCGTGTACAACTACAAGGAGGAGGAGCCTTGACATACACGTTGAATCCTTTGGGGGATAGCCGTTTTTCAGGGAAATATATCGTATCAGGAGGATTTGTCCGCTACAAACCTCCAGTAATCTCTGAAAAGAAGTTCGATATTGTATCGGGTAGTTATGTCGAGTGGACGGGCAATATGCTCGATCCTGCATTCAATCTAACTGCTATCGACAAAATACGCACCAACGTAACTACAGACGGCAGCGGTACCAGCCAAGCCGTCACCTTCAATGTCAGCATCAACATTCGCAACACATTGTCTGACATGGCCGTCACATTCGATCTGTCAGCACCGGAAAATTTGACCATGCAAAATCAACTGGCTTCCCTTACTGCTGAACAACGCTCGAGTCAAGCCATGAGTTTACTGATATACAACACTTACACCGGTCCTGGCACAACAGCCAAGGTCAACTCCTCCAATCCATTGAATGCATTAATTGCAAAAGAGTTGAATCAATGGGCACAAAACAGTTTGAAAGGAGTGGATTTAAGTTTTGGAATCAACAGTTACGATGCCACCTCAACAGGAGGGAAACAGTATACAGATTACTCTTACCAAATGTCCAAGAGTTTGTTCAACAATCGAGTTCGTGCAATTATCGGAGGTAAATTCAGTACCGATTCCGACCCGACTGAAAACCTCAAAGAGAATTTGATTGATGACATTTCATTGGAATACATGCTCACCAAACGTGACAATATTTTTATTAAGTTGTTCCGACATACAGATTATGAAAGCATTCTGGAGGGGGAGGTTATTGAAACAGGTGTCGGTTTTGTCATCCGCAAGAAGTTGCTAAAACTGTCCGATCTGTTCCGTTTCATGAAAAACAAAGCCGACAACCAGCAACAATCGGACAGCAACGCTGTAAACGAAACTGCAACCAAGCCTGAAGAACCAACATCGACTGAAAAAGACTCGAAATCAAACCGCAACAAGAAACAACCAGCTCAAACTTCCACAACAGAACCGTCTGACACTGAAATGCAACAAACAGCGAAACTCGACGATAAAACAGCCGTCAACCAATCAACAGAACCTTCACACCCATGAAAATCACAGAACGACATATCATACAGGGTGGCATATTACTCGGACTATGCACCATTGGTTTGTGGTTTGCCGGGTGTTCAACTACACGTCGACTGGCGGCCGATGATGTACTCTATACCGGTGTCAAAAAGATCACGATTAACACAGATACTAGTGGAACTCTTTCCAGCACGGTCGAATCAGCGGTCAAAGATCCTCTATCCGTCAAGCCGAATAATCCTCTATACAGTCCATACGTTCGCACACCTTTCCCAATTGGGTTATGGGCCTACAATTACCTTTATACCGAAAAAGAGAAAGGCTTTAAACATTGGCTATATAACAGATTAGCAAAAAAACCGGTTCTGATCTCTAAGGTACAACCGGATTTACGCACCAAATTAATTGATGACATTTTAGGGAATTACGGATATTTCAATTCAACGACGACTTACGAGCTCCATCCCCGACGCAATCCTCAAAAAGCACGAATAAGCTATCAAGTTCATGTCGGGGCTCCATGGTTTTATGATAGTATTGTCTATCCTCACATGGCAGGCAAGATCGGCACAGCGTTCGACACCTTGCAACACTCCTCTTTAATCCGACTTGGATCCCAATATAATTTAGACACCTTAACCGCTGAACGACAACGGATCTGCGATACACTTCGTAATGCTGGATACTACTTTTTCCGACCGGAGTATATCACTTATCAGGCAGACACCACAGAACGTCCCCGTCGGGTGCAGCTACGCATGCAGATTGTACCCAATGCACCGAAAATGGCATTGCGACCTTATCAAACCGGTGCCATCACAATCAATCTGCAAAATATCCATCCTGGCCAATCAGACACCTTACATCTGCCTCGATATGAACTTATATATCAAGATAAATTGAAAATCAGGCCTAAAGTATTGGCCAATGCAATTACTCTTGACAGTGGCAAATTAATCACGCTCCATGATGTAAACCAAAGCATTACCAATCTCAACAAACTCGGTATCTTCCGTTCGGTCAACCTCAACGTAACATCACCCGACTCTCTACAGGGCCGTGATACACTGGATGTACGGATAAACGCAGCCTTTGACTATCCGCTGGAAGCCGAATTAGAGACCAATGTCACCTCAACATCCAACAGCCTATTGGGGCCAGGTCTCTCATTAAAATTAAGTCATAACAACCTGTTTAAGGGAGGGGAAGTGCTCACCTTACGTCTGAGCGGTTCGTATGAATGGCAGACGGGCAATCACAATTCAGGTGGGAAAAGTTCATTGCTTAACTCGTATGAATTTGGCTTGGATGCCTCCTTAAATTTCTCGCAGCTACTGTTCCCGGGCATGGCCAACCGGACAACCCAATATCCGACCAACTCCCGCATACAACTCGGTGTTGATTTGCTGAATCGTCCCAAATATTTCAACCTTATTTCATTCAGCACATCACTGGGATATGATTGGCAAAGTTCACCATACAGCCATCACTCCATATCCTTTTTAAAACTCACATACAACAGATTGTTGCACACTACTGCTGAATTCGACTCGACCATGTATGAGAATCCAGCTATTGCATTGAGTTTTCGTAATCAGTTCATTCCAGCATTTACCTACACTTACACATTTGACAAAAGCTACGCACGAAACCGCCTTTATTGGTCAAGCTCCCTCACTTCGGCCGGTAACTTGCTGTACGGAGTAATGAGCATCTTTAACAATGAATCACCCAAAACCATCTTCGGCAATCAATTTGCTCAATTTATCAAAGCCACCAGTGAAATACGTTTTTATCAACGTCTCGGCTCTTCCAGCAGTTGGCTTGCCTATCGATTCATGGTTGGAGCCGCACATCCATACTGCAACTCAGAAGTTATACCTTATAGCGAACAATTTTACATCGGTGGAGCCAACAGTATCCGTGCCTTTACCATTCGTTCATTAGGGCCGGGCAGTTATCGACCACCTTCAAACGACAAAAACGGGTATCTCGATCAAACAGGAACTTTCAAAATGGAAGCCAACGTCGAACTCAGATTCAAGTTGGTCGGCAAACTCAATGGTGCTGTCTTTTTGGATGCCGGAAACATCTGGTTACTGAAAAAAGATCCGAATCGCCCAGGAGCAGAACTATCGTGGCGGAATTTAGGACGGGATATTGCATTAGGAACCGGCTTTGGGCTTCGTTATGACATCAGCTATTTGGTTTTGCGAGCTGATTTGGGTATCGGTATTCACGCGCCTTATGCAACCTCTCGACATGGATACTACAACATGCCCTCGTTCCGAGATGGACTTGGATTCCATTTAGCAATCGGATATCCGTTCTAAACAATATTTGGATTGACCTCTGTCCAACCAATAAGATTTCGGATTCTTTTGCAGACACCGGAATTACTGAAGATTGTCTATTTTTGCATCTGAATATATTAATCTTAACAAGACACAGATGATCAAACTGATAATATTCGATCTGGACGGCACTCTGCTCAACACTCTGGAAGACTTGGCCGTCAGCACCAATCACGCATTGGCTCAGAACGGATTTCCACAGCATGAACTCTCCGAATATCGTTATTTTGTAGGGAATGGCATCACCAAACTGACAGAACGTGCACTGCCCGAAGATCAACGCTCTGAGGAAACGATTATGAAAGTTCGTCAGGATTTTGTCAACTACTATTCGGAACATAACATGGATCGCACCAAACCCTATCCTGGGATTCCGGAGTTGATCGAACAGTTAAAAGCGCAAAAGATTAGTATGGCTGTTGCCTCCAATAAATATCAAGCAGCTACAGCCAAGTTGATTGCCCACTATTTTGCGGATGGAACATTCGCCACCGTGTATGGACAGCGTGACAATGTGCCTGCAAAACCGGATCCGACTGTTGTGTACAATATTTTGGATGAAACCGGATATACACGCGAGGAGACGCTGTATATAGGGGACAGCAGTGTTGATATGCGCACCGCTGCCAACAGCGGACTACGTTCCGTTGCCGTAACATGGGGCTTCCGTCCACGCCAGGAATTGGAAGACAATGGAGCCGTATATATCATTGACCATCCGGAACAGTTGTTAGAGATCATTGAAACGCTGAATCGATAGGGGAGAATTATTTCTGTCGAAAGTTTCGATATTCACGAAAGGGCATTATCTTTGCAAAGCTACAAACAGGGGCTGACCGGTTTTGACAGCAGGTAGAGTCTGATTGTAAGCATGCCGAGCGTTGTGTGGAGGCTCGTAAAAGTGAACGCTCAAACTACAAATGGCAATAATAGCTACGCACTCGCTGCCTAGTTTTACCGAGTAAAACTGCTTAATCCCGCGGTCCAAGGAGGCTGAGGGACGAGTACCTCGCCGAAGACTTTGCCCAATAGTCCAGAGGCATACGGGGTATCATCAGAATTGGGATAGCGTCCGGAAGCTTGTAACGGATTGCGAAATTTTACAAGCTGGGGTCATGATTAGGTCGCCTTCGACCAGGTTGTGACAGGAGGATTAATCGAAGGATAAGCATGTAGAAAGCTTTTGGGTTCCTTGTTTGGACGAGGGTTCGAATCCCTCCAGCTCCACAGGTTTCAAAAGGCATTAATTCTTAACGACACACGCACAGAATTAATGCCTTTTTTTGTATACATAGTAGTTGTATTCAGTTTAGTCCATAGCCCATCATAGAGAGAATATCTCTCACCGGTCATTGGCTCTTTAATTAAATGGTTCAAATTCCATTCCGTAAATTCTTTCCCAATTACGACACTGCTACAACTAGCATGCTTATGCTTAAATGTCAAATAGGGATAGCTATTACAAAACGGGAGACAAATCAATTCAATTTTACATTTCCTATAAGATTCCGTATATTTATGGTCAGTTTGACAATATAGCAGACAACAGCTATAGACAAATCACATTCATAAATCTAACCTATTACTTGAATCTTGCATGAGATTATGGTCATTGATGCAATCCTGTCGTTGGGTTGCAATTCTCCCGATGCTACTGCTTTCATCAGCGTATGCACAATCTGAGCAAATTTTATACGATTTGCGATGTGAGAACTTGGTTGATCCTTTAAGTGTTGACACACACACGCCTCGACTCAGTTGGGAAACTGCCTATTCTGACAAAGGAAATCACCAGTCTGCTTATCAAATTCTTGCAGCAACTGAACCCACCCTCCTCAAAGAGGGTGATGCAGATTTGTGGAACTCAGAGAAAACAACATCATCCGAATCAGTACTCGTAGGTTACAAAGGCAAGCTGACGCCCGACAATCGCTTGGTATATTGGTGTGTGCGAGTGTGGGATCAAAACGGAAAGCCTTCCGCATGGAGCAAACCCGCCCGTTTCGGCGTAGGAATTTCACAAAAGGAATGGTCTGAAGATGATTATATTGGTTTCCCGGCCAATGCAGGCAATCCCCAGTCCCCCCTTTTACGAACTACTATCAATGTAACTGAAGTGGGGAAAACAACTCTGCTTTATGTAAACTCTTTGGGATACCACGAGATTTACATCAACGGACAGAAAGTCGGCAATGAGGTTCTTGCAACAGCGGTTTCTGAAATGGATAAACGATCATTATATCGCACTTATGACGTCACTTCGTATTTGACTGCAGGATCCAATGATTTAGTCATTTGGTTAGGGCAAGGGTGGTTCCGTCCGACAATCCGTTGGGGATTTTATGATGGGCCTCTGGTCAAAGTTCGGTTCGCTACCTATTCAGACGGTAAATGGAAAAACATCTCAATTCATAACGATTCGTGGCAAGCAGCAGAAAGTGGATATTCCAGTCTCGGGAAATGGACTCCGAATCGTTTTGGAGGTGAAAGAATCAATGCAGCGGCCGTACCTCAAAGCATGCAGAAAAAGGATCTGGATCTGTTAACCTGGTATCCTGCAGCAACCGTTCAGGCTCCTGAATTAAATGTTTCGGCACAGATGACCGAAGGAAATATCATTGTCGATACCTTGAAACCAACAAACGTGATAGAGATTGCCGACAGCGTCTGGGTTGTAGATATGGGCAAAGCGTATACCGGTTGGTTCGAATACAAACTGCCGAAATTATCGCCTGGACAAATGGTTACCATGCGCTATGCGGACCACTTCCATCACGGCACTACCATACGCGAACAGATGCAGTTCGACACCTTTGTGGCTTCTGGCAACGAAGGGGACCGGTTTATCAACAAGTTCAATTATCATGGTTTGCAATATATCGAGATTAAAGGCCTGAATACCAAACCTGAATTGAAAGACATCACCGGTTACCGAATTCAAACAGGATTCCCGCAAACCTCCTCTTTTGAATGTTCGGATTCAGACATGAACGCCATTCACGACATGATCCAATACACTTTATGTAATCTGAGTTTGGGAGGATATTTGGTGGATTGTCCACAATTGGAACGTTTAGGTTATGGCGGTGATGGCAATGCTTCTACAGAAACCGCACAAACAATGTTCAATTTGGCTCCGCTCTATGCAAACTGGATGCGAGCATGGGCAGATGCCATCCAAGAAGATGGTGGCATGCCACATACAGCTCCTGAGCCGTACAGTGCTGGAGGCGGTCCATATTGGTGCGGATTTATCATTACAGCATCTTGGCGTACATATGTCAACTACGCGGATGCACGACTGATCACAGAGTATTATCCGACCATGCAAAAATGGTTAGGATATGTCGAGCACCACATGGTTGACGGCCTGCTCCAACCGTGGCCTGTAACCGAATATCGCAACTGGTATCTTGGTGATTGGGCTTGTCCCAAAGGCATCAATCAGACCGACTCTACATCGATTACTCTGGTCAATAACTGTTTTGTTGCTGTCTGCTATGAGACCATGGCCAAAATCGCCAAAGTTCTGGGGAAAGACGAAGATGCCGATCGCTATTCTCGTCAAGCCTCAGATCTACGTGCATTAATCCAACAAACTTTCTACTCTGATTCAACCGGTCGTTATGGCTCAGGATCACAAATTGACATGATTTACCCCATGCTTGCAGGTGTAACTCCTGAGTCATTGACAAAGCCGACAACAGATCAACTGTTTACCATAACCCAAGAACAGCATGACGGACATATTGCGTGTGGTTTGGTTGGCATTCCGGTAATGACAGAGTGGGCCGTTACCAACCATCAACCTGATTTCATTTACGGCATGCTCAAAAAACGGGACTATCCGAGCTATTTGTATATGATTGACAATGGAGCATCAACAACCTGGGAACACTGGCATGGCGAACGGAGCCGCATTCACAACTGCTTCAATGGGATCGGATCATGGTTCTACCAAGCAATCGGAGGTATTCGCACAGAAGAGAATGCTCCCGGCTATCGCTGCATTCGGATTGAACCTCAAATTCCACAAGGGATCACTTGGGCCAATACAACCAAAGATACACCATACGGTCCTGTCTCTGTAAACTGGAAATTAAGCGACAACACGCTCAACATGACGGTAACTATTCCATCTGGAAGTGAAGGGCGAGTAATTATTCCTCAGTCTAATAAAAAATTCACCGTAGATGGTAAAACATACAAGAATAAATCGGGAGAGATGATCATTGGCAGTGGCACATACACGATCTCGTATTCTCTTCAATAAATATTTGTAAATCAGAATTACACCGGACTGATATAATAAATTGATTTGATCCTAACATCAATACTTAAACTGGGAGATTCTGATTAAAACAAACTCTTCATTAGAGAGAGTATTTCCCCATATTGGATCGCAAGCTTTTCTCCAAAATTAGCTTGCGATCCATTTTTTGATATACCCTCACACTACTGTCCCGTTTAAACTAACTCATACTGAATAAGTTAGGATATCCATCAGT
>ERZ859738.935-NODE-935-length-16167-cov-8.421549_pt1 | contig 16167 bp, 8 predicted proteins | sample MGYA00510122_ERZ859738 | MGnify/ENA primary metagenome ERZ859738 (study PRJEB30046, sample SAMN00715139) | human gut metagenome | study: EMG produced TPA metagenomics assembly of the A metagenome-wide association study of gut microbiota in type 2...
ACGCTTAAACTGATATTCGTTTCCATCCTTGTCTGTGTAGGATGCTTGCGCCATAACGGCTGTAGAGCCGATGGCGAGCAACACTGAAGTCATAAATAGTTTAATCTTCATATAGTCTAATGTTTTTATGGTTTATACTTAACAGAATAGTAAACTATTTTTATTTTGCCTTATTCTATTTCACTTTCTCCTTTGTCTTTGCCTTTGCCTTTTCCTTTTTTTGGAAGTTCTTTTCTACGGAGTCTCGTTTGTCAGGATCAACTACACCTTTGTCACCATATTCGGTATTGTTGAGACAGAGCAGCCAGTTACCCATGTAGTTGACAGGCTTGAAGAACATCTTGGTGGATATCTCAGGCGTTTCGCCATCAGCTTTCTTCATGATGACATAGCAGAGAACTTCATTGAGATTAGCTTCATCAAACTTGATATACTCGATACGGTAATCTACCATTGGAAAAAGCTCTAACATGTGCTTGACTTCTGCCATTTCATCGTTGTTTAATGGCTGAGGTTCTTCCTTCAGGTCGTTAGCTGCACGATAAAGCATACCTGCTGCCTCTGTGAAGTTCTTTTCTTTAGCATAGGTAAAGAATTTGTCTACCAATTGCTTGACGGCAAGGGTGTCTTTCCCAGTCATGCTTTCTTCAAACTTCGTAGGAGAAGGACCTTGTGGTTCTTCCTTCTTGGAGCTACATGAGTTGCAAGAACTCAAACTTAGCATCAGCACAGATGTAATGAGAAAAATAATTAATTTCAAAGATTTCATACAGCTTATATTTAAGAGAAATACTGCTAATATCTAAGAGAAAGGAGGACGGAGTTTCGCTCCGCCCTCCTTGATATAGTTTTTTGTTTCTAATTAGTGCTTTTTAGCAGCTGCAGATGCTGGATTTACATGGAACTGGATATCGGTATACAATGTACCCCAGTTGTATGTAATAGCAACAGGTATCTTAACATCGAAACCATTTGCGCGGCTCTGGTTAATCTGCTCCAATGAAACAGTACCGAAGTCGGTTACTACGCCATTGCTTCCTACAGCAAGAGTACCCTCATTATAAGTAACCTTGATGTCTTTTACATCAATCTTCTTCCAAGCACCACTATAGTTAGTGGTAATGTCGCCTTCCTTCTTGATAGATGCAATCTTATAGAAGTCCTTGAATGCAACCTTCGAATTACTATTTGCATAGAATTGAGCCTGAGTGTAGTTGTTGAAATCAACAAACTCGAATTTAACAGGAACATTAGTCATTGACTGGTAATTGTTCAATGTCATTGCAGCAACTGATACACTCTTTACGAAGAGAGGTTTGATAACCTTTACATCGAATGTCTTATTGGTCAAGTTGATCAAGTCTGATGCAGGATCACAAGTCTTTACATCTGCAAGGACTGTAAATGTCAATGCGTCGGCAAGCTCAGAAACACTACCATACTTGTTCAAGATATCCTTTGTGTATTCATTCTTTTCAATATTGATAGTACCATCTGCTGCTGTGATAGTTGCCAAATTATGACTAACTGTACCTACAGATGCAGAGATAGTAGTACCATCTGTGCTCACAGAGATGTCATATTTTGTATTGCTCTTAGCACCATAGAATGTCTTGTGAGACTGGTCTGCGGTTGGAGCGAACTTGTATGTTACGCTGGCAGCACCAGCGAGAGCTGCATACTGATTCTCAATCTGTTTCTTGACAATATCAACAAGTTTAGAGTTGAATGTACTAGCTACTACCAAATTGTCGAATTCACATGTTGCACCATTCTGTGTAGCATTACCTACCTGAATGTGGAGCTGATCAAAGCCTGCGGTGTTCGCATTTGCCTTATGCCAAGCAGCAGCCTTCTTGTCAGAGTCCTTGATGGTTGCTGTTGGAGTGTTGTGAACCTTTGGTGCTGTCCAAGACAACTTAACATAGATGTCCTTCAAAGCTCTTGCAGTAGCCTTAGGAGCGAACTTAACCCATACTGTGATTACATCGCCATCCTTCTTCAACAACTGATAAGCCTCGTTTTCTGTAACTGTCCACTTCAAAACATTAGTCTGGTGACCGCCAACAGCATCTGTTGTGCTAACTACAGTACCAACGCTTGGTGTAAGTACGTCGAAGCCGTTTTGAGCATTAGGAGTATACTGAATATTATCTACAAATGTATAGTTAGCCTCGAATTCAGACTTACTCATATCAATCTTAGCGAGAACCTTGCTCTCAACCTCATCCCATGTGATAGCCTGTACGCCATCCAAGGCATTACCTGTACAACCTACAGTATAATCCTTCTTGATACCATCAGATTCAACAGTTTCAGGAGTTGCATTTATATCTGTAATTTCAACCTTGATGTAACCAACAGAAGCAATAGCATCACCAGAGTTGCCATCAACCAAAGTTACACGTACAAGAGGAGTACGACCAATAATCTGACGACCAGTAGCGTCATCCTTGTAACCCTTTACCTTGAAGAGGTCGCCTTCGATTGTTGCGTGATCACTCTCGTTGGTATCATAGTTAGGAGAAATGTAGCCAATCAACTCATACTTCAGCTTGAAGTTCTGCTCGTTAATCGTAGTCTGACCACCCCAGAGAGAATATTGGTTATTTAACTTATAGTGAACATCCATCCATTTGTCGAGGTGAATACCCTTCTCGTCATTGTAAGGAATAGTCAATACAGGAGCATGAACGTCATTCACTGCATCTCTTGCTGTAGTAGCCAATGTCTGGCAAGCTACATCCTGCTTATCTACGGCACCCTCAGTTGCAACCTTGTTAATAGTGAAGCTTGTAATCTTGAAGTGCTTGAGAGCAGCAAAGTCAGAGGTTACGAGTGTATCCTTTACTTCGTTGTCATCTTCCTTAATTGTATACTTGTAGCGAAGTGCTGCAACATCAACCTTATTGTTTGTTTCTGTCAAAGCATTTCCGTTAGCCATACCGAAGTGAACTTTAATCATACCATCTTCCTTGTCCACCTTTGTAACCTTGATATCGTTGCTAGAAGCACGAGTATTCAAAATGTCTGCAGTGTTAATCAAGAATGAGAAGTGGCTGAGATCTTTAGTGTCAACTGACGCATTAGATGGATTGAGATAGTAAGAAGCTACAGCATCAGGAACGATTGATACATGCTTTCCTGAATTTTCTGAACCCAAGTCGCCTATCTGATTCTTTGTTACATCTGCCTTCTCCAATTCAATAGGATTGTAGTCGAAGGAGTAAACTGGAATAGTCTCAATACCTTCCCAATAAGCCTTTGGACTAAATACTAAAGACAACAGCTTGCTAGTCAAATTGATGACCACCTTGCCGCCTTCGACACCACTTACATTATTGAGTGTAAGAGCATCTTCTGTCCAAATGGCAGTAAGAGTATTGGCACTTACATAAGAGATACCGGTATCTGTCTTGGTCTCGCCGTCAACCACCCAGAATGTACCAGTAGATGCATTTGGCTCATAGTACTTGCCGTTTGTACCATTTGTTCCATTGGTACCATTGGTACCATTAGTTCCATTAGTACCATTTTCACCCTTTTCTCCTCTTGATGGCATGCCAGTGTCTTTCCATTCTCCACCTTTCTCAGAAGACCACCAGTTTCCATTTTCACCAATCTTCCAGACTGTACCATCCTGACCGGCAGCACCATTGTCACCCTTTGCACCATCCTTACCATTAGTAATGTTGTAAGTTTCTTGTTTGCCGTTCTTTGTCAACTTGATGGTGAGACCATCGTTTGTAGATTGAACATCGTCAAGAATAGCTCCAGCGTTGATTTGGCTCTGGATCTCTTTCACGATTTTGCTAAGATCATCAATCTGCTTTTGCAAGCTGCTGATGTCATCGTCGTAATCTTTACAAGAAGTAAATGTGCTTACCGAGGCAATTGTCAATGCACCCATAAGCAGCGCGCTAAAATACTTTCTTTTCATACGGTAATAATTTATAAAGTTATACGATTTTCCTAACCTTTCGGCAGGAAGTTATTAATTAATTCTCTATATCGAATTAAGAGTTCCGTTTGATGAAAAGAGTCTGCACTCTTAGAAAAGTTCTTCGTTCTTTTTTCAAAGGTCCTCTTAGAAAAGTTATTTTATCGTTCTTATATATAGTGTGGTTTTTTATGACCACTTAGTTCTTATTGTTCTTAAATGTCGTAGCTTTTTGTCGCCACTCAGTTCTTGTTGTCTATGAATATCTCCAGCCGGGAGATTTTTCATGCTGCAAAAATAGGTATATTTTTCGAAACTTGCAAGTTTTTGAGCATTTTTTTTTCAAAAAAGGCTAATTTTCTTATGTTTTTTATAAAATAGCCCCCATATTGGGCTTCTAACCCGTCCATTTTCCCTGTTTTCCTCCATTTTGCCGATATAAAACCTACACCTTATTATATATAGGGGAGATTGGCGGTCCTACACCTTATTATATATAGGGACCATCTAGATACGAATGTATGAGTATCTATCAGGAATGTTGTTTTCTGCAGATTACCGAAAAAAATCCGTTTTTCTTTGGTATTATTCCCAAATAGTTGTATCTTTGCACAAAATTACAAGTAATACTGGAGATATGAAGCAAGATACTAAAAAAATACCTTATGGACGCAATGACTTCGTACAAATCATAGAGCAAAACAATTACTATGTGGACAAGACGATGTATTTGCCAGCATTGGAAGATGAGGCGGTAAACCTCTTCTTTATCCGTCCTCGCCGTTTTGGCAAGAGCGTATTCATCAGTATGCTCCAAGCTTATTATGACTGTAACATGAAGGATAAGTTCAAGGATCTGTTCGGCAATCTGTGGATTGGCATGAATCCTACTCCCCTTCAAGGCAAATATCTGGTTCTCTATCTTGATTTTTCGCAAGTAGGCGGACGTATCGACCAGCTGGAAGACAAGTTTAACCGTTATTGCAAAGTGAAGCTGGATAGTTTTGTGGATGTCTACCGTCAATACTATTCGGAGGATTTTGTAAAGAAGGTCTTCGAGGCGGAAGACGCCGTAGACAAGTTGATACTTATCAACGATGAATCGAAGAAGCTGAATCTTCGTACCTATCTCATCATCGACGAATATGACAACTTCACCAATACGGTGCTCAACGAGCAGGGTGAAGGAGTATATCGTGCCATTACCCATGCTGAGGGTTTCTATCGTGATATCTTCAAGAAATTCAAAGGTTCGTTTGAACGTATCTTTATGACGGGTGTGAGTCCTGTGACGCTCGATGACGTGACCAGCGGTTTCAACATCGGATGGCATATATCCACCAAGAAGCAATTCAACCAGATGTTAGGCTTTTCTACAGAAGATGTCTATCAGATGTTCAACTATTATAAGGAAAAGGGCGAAATTGCAGCCAATGCCAACATTGATGACATTGTTAACGAGATGAAACCCTGGTATGATAACTATTGCTTCTCGAAGAGTGCCTTGACATCTCAAAGTAAGATCTTCAACTGCGATATGGTGTTTTATTATCTGCGCAACTATCTGAGCTCTGGCAAGGGCCCTGAAGAGATGATAGACCCTAACACCAAGACCGACTATAACAAGATGAAAAAGCTCATCCAGCTCGACAAGCTAGATGGCGACCGAAAGGGCGTGATTCGCACGATTGCCGAGAAAGGAGAGATTGTGACTACACTCTATGACACCTTCCCTGCAAGAATGATAACAGACCCGCAGGTATTTCCAAGCCTGCTGTTTTATTATGGCATGCTTACCATCAAGGCTACGAGAGGAGCAAAGCTTATACTCGGAATTCCGAACAACAATGTGCGCAAGCAATATTATGAATATCTGATAGAACTCATGGATGCAAAAGCCTATGTCAATGTAAACAAGCTTACTGACTATTACTACGACATGGCATATGAAGGCAAGTGGCATGAAGCCTTGCAATACATGGCAGATTCTTATGCCAAGATTTCTTCCATGCGTGACGGAATAGAGGCTGAACGTAACATGCAGGGATTCTTTATGGCATATCTCAGTCTGAACGATTACTATTATACTGCGCCAGAACTGGAGTTAAGTCATGGGTATTGTGATTTCTTCTTATTGCCAGACCTTACGCATTATGAGGCTAAGCATAGCTATATCATAGAACTGAAGATGCTGCCGAAGAAAGATTTCAATTTAATTTCTAAAGGGGAAAGCAAGACGAAAGCCGAACTACAATGGGACGAGGCTGTGGAGCAAATCAACCGATATGCTGCAGCCCCAAGAGTAGAAGTTCTAAGGCAGGGGACTCAACTGCATAAAATCATCATGCAATTTGAGGGTTGGGAACTAAAGAACATGAAGGAGGTATAATTTACTTATCACATAAACAAACCCCCATCCGGCTTGAGAAAGAAGGATGGGGGATTTCTGTATTTTATACTGCTATTCCATTACGCATTATATCATCATATAAGGGTGATGGTTTGCATTCTTCAATCAACACCGGTTCTATAGATGTATCTATATTAAGGGTGGCAAGCCATAATGAAGATGTAGTGTCCAGCCAGTCGCCATTAAGCTTAGGTATAACTACTGCTACATCAATATCACTATCTTTTCTTGCTTCATTTCTACTACAAGAACCATACAGATATACTTTCGCATTAGCAAGCAATGGAAGTATTGCTTCCTTGTAGCATTTTACTATCATTAAAGCATGTTCTCTATCCATTGTTTTAAAACTTTTGTTTTATTTATTAATGTTCTGTACTTGTTTTTGTGCAAAAATAGACCAAATAATTAAGATTGCCAAATTTTTAGTGTTAAAAAGATTTTTTAGAATAAAAAAATCCGTAGCGCCGGATATGCCCTTTCCTCCGTTAAGCGTTTCGGCGGATCGCCTAACAGACTAGCGAATCGTATTACACCAAGCCGCCTCATTCTGATAACTCAAGTGCTTCATTCTGACAACTCAAGTGCTTCATTCAGCTAACTGAGCTACTTCATTCAGCCAACGCAGCCATATTATTCAGCCAACGAAATTGACTCTTCCACCCAACGAAGTCGAATCTTCCGCCCAACGAAATCGAATCTTCCGCCCAGCGCAGTCGTATCTTTAACCCAACGCAGTCATATCTATCGACTCAATGAAACGTATGAACTTGTTAAATGACGTACATGATTTCATCTACTTACTTAAACTGGCTGGAGTCCCTACACCTTATCATATATACTGGCATTGAGATGTGAATATCGGAAAAAGCTTTGGGTAATCCAGAGATTAATCGTAACTTTGTTGGCTGTTTACTAAATTGTTATACAACAAAGCACTTCATTCAACATAATATTCACATAAAAATGATACTAAGAATAGAAATTCCACAGGAACTTATTCGGCAAGATGCAGAAATCGTCATCAAAGTAAGCAACAGAAACAATGCACTGGGATATATCATAGAGAAAAGTAGCGAACATGATGCGCAGCAAATAGCCAAAGAAGACATGAATGCCTGTCCGACGCTGGGCGAATATGTCAGGGAACTCACCCAGCGACTCTACAAGAATGGCAAATACCGGTCTGCCGATATATATATGTGCACCTTGCGCAGTTTCATGAGATTCCGGAAAGAGAAAGACCTGCAGATTAGCCAACTCGACAGCCTCATCATGGAAGATTACGAGAGTTATCTCAGAAAGATCGGTCTCACGCTGAATACCATCTCTTTTTACATGAAGCGACTCCGAGCTATCTACAACAAAGCTTTGGAGCAATATGGATTAGAAGACCGCAAACCCTTCGCCCACTCTTTCACCAAGAACACCCCTACAGCCAAAAGAGCACTTACAGCGGAAAACATCCATCAGATAGTCGCTGCAACAACCGTCACCGAGGAGGAAGCACTGGCGAGAGATCTCTTCCTCTTCAGTTTCTATACCCGAGGCATGTCGTTCGTAGATATCGCCTTTCTTGAAAAGGGAAGCATCAAGGACGGGCAACTTATATACAAGAGAAAGAAAACGGGTAAAGAACTGAGGGTAGCATGGCGCCCCTGCATGCAAGAGATTGCAGACCGCTACCCTTCACTCGACGGCAAGCATCTGCTGGGTATCGTTAACCAGAATATAGTCACCGATGTCAGGAAACAGTATCACTACCGCCAATGTAGGGTGAACAAGGCTTTGCAGAAGTTCACCCGGCGTATCGGCATACCGATGAAAGTAACGATGTACTGTGCCCGCCACTCCTGGGCTACCATCGCCAAGGAGAAGAACATTCCCATCAGCGTGATAAGTGACAGCATGGGGCACAACTCAGAGAAAATCACGCGCATCTATCTGAAAAGTATCAATGACGATGTGATAGACAGATACAACGATATGCTTATCGAAGCTATCAGTATATGAGAGGGAGGTAGAGTTTTTCCGCCAACGATGCTGGAGAAATTACGTCACGACGTAACAACAACTACGTCCCGACGTAACAACAACTACGTCCCGACGCAGTGACAGCTACGTCGTGACGCAGTTTCAGGAGCATCCGGCCCATTATCAAGTAAGGCTCTTTTGAAGTTCGAAAGAGCCTTTTTTGAAGTTCAAGTTAGCCTCATTTAAAGTTCAAGTGAGCCCTACTTAAACATTACGTAAGCCTCACTCCCATTTTTGGTGTTTAAAAGGCCGAAATATGGGCATTATTGAACGCAAAAACCCTTGTTTTGTTCAGTCGATGCACCAAGCGTTCGAATGATCAGAAAAGACAACAAACAAGGCAACAAGCTGTATATCAGTCTATTATAAAATATTCCCTTTTAATTATCACCATGGCAATATATGGCAATTTTCAGCGTTTTTCAAAGAATTGCCATACGCATATAAGGTCTGATTATCAGTTATTTATATCCTTACTATGGCAATATGGCAATTAGATTACACAAAACTTTTTCTACAGAAGTTTATATTTACTTTATCATAGCATATCTCCCGGCTGGAGATATCACAAAAACAATAAGGAATTAGTGGTCATAAAAAACCACACAATATATAAGAACAATTAAATAACTGTTCTAAGAGAACCTTTGAAAGAGAACGAAGAACTTTTCTAAAAGTGCAGACTCTTTTCATCAAACGGAACTCTTAATTCGATATAGAGAATTAATTAATAACTTCCTGCCGAAAGGTTAGGAAAATCGTATAACTTTATAAATTATTACCGTATGAAAAGAAAGTATTTTAGCGCGCTGCTTATGGGTGCATTGACAATTGCCTCGGTAAGCACATTTACTTCTTGTAAGGACTACGATGATGACATTAGTAATTTGCAACAGCAGATTGATTCTAATGCAAAAGCAATTGAGACCATTCAGAATTTGATTAAGGGTGGTGGTCTTGTTACCGGAGTAACAGAAACTAGTGATGGTATTACTGTAAAGCTCAGTGATGGAAAATCAGTCACTATTTCAAATGGTAAGGATGGCGCTCCTGGTACTGCATGGACTATCGGTGCCGATGGTTACTGGTATGAGAATGGTAAAAAGACAGACAACTTGGCTCGTGGTCCTCAGGGCGAGAAAGGCGAGAAGGGCGATCAAGGCGTCAAGGGCGACAAGGGCGATCAAGGCGTCAAGGGTGACAAGGGCGATCAAGGCGTCAAGGGTGACAAGGGTGATGCAGGCACAAGCGCATCCGCAGCATCTTATGAGTACTATGTTCCTGATGCAGAATCTGGTTACTTCGATATCTACAAGGATGGCAAGAAGGTAAGACGCAGTGACGTTCAGTTTGTTTCAGAAACTCCAAACTCTATTACCGCTACTTTGGATAAGCAAAACTTGATCCTCACAGGTGTTAAGGGTATTTCTGGTGAAAAGGTCGTTATTTCGCTTACTGGTGATTTGACAGGCTTGGTATTCATGCCAAATCTCTACTTGGATGGTATTGAGACTTTGACTTATGACTACTTGCATGGTGATTACTTGACACATAAAACAGGACTTGGAGGTGAAAGCCGCTTGCTTACTGCTGGCCCTGGTTCTCCAGCTAAGACTGTCACAGGTCTCGATAACTATTTGCCTGATAGATTGGCTAATCGTCCAGTTCCTGCGGTTACAACAGAATTTAATTATGGTCCTGCTTGGGGTGTTAAGTATCACATGAATCCATCAAATGCTGATATGGCATACGAGGATATTGTGGGCTTCAATCTTCTTGAGCCAACAATCTTGAATTATCATACTCGTGCTACTGCTTCAGATCTTGGCGATATTACTTCTCCAGAGACGAACGATGCAGGTAAGGCTCTCTTCAATACTTCTAATGGTATTGTTACAGCAGGTTTGAAGATTCAGCATCCTGAAAAGTTGGAACCATTCCCAACTGTTAAAGATAAGAATGAGACAGCTAATACCGTTGCTTTGCAGGCTAAGACTGCTGCAAGTACAGTAGCTGAAGGCAAGGTTACTTCTGATTATGCTCTGATTCAGCCACAGAAGGCTTACCTCGAGGCTTTGTACTGGAGATTGAAACCTCATTATGCTGGATTAGGTCTGCCTAATACCCGTATGGGTGACGAAAAGGGTATTCCTACTGCTAATACATTCGGTACAACTGCTGCTGATGCTACTGCTCAGGTTCACGTTTACGACTCACCTCAGGAGGCTTTGGCAGATCCAGCAGGTGCAGCTCTCGAACTTTACTATAACAGCGCAGAGGGTATTGATATTGCAAGCTACCTCGGACTCCACATGTTGGTAGAGGATGTTAAGCAGTTTACTCCTGGTACTCCTAATAAACTTGGTGTTAACTTGAAGGAGTTGTCGCTAGAAGAAGGTAAGGAATGGGGCTTGACATATCAGTTCAATCTCGTTAATTATCAGGTAGATGGCAACGCTACTATTGATAGTAAGTATGCTAAGTGGGTTAACCAGGAAGCTGGTGTTCTCCGTGCATGGAATGTTGATAAAGACGGTAATCCTACTACAACAGAATCTTCTACAGCTATCGACCGTGAGCCATTGGTTCAGGTACTCGTTAAGCGTGGTGACCAGGTGGTTTTGGATGGTTACATCTTGATTCACATTACACGTCAGAACCCTGAGGTTGCTCCTAATAAGGCAATTGATTTGTTGACAAAGGATGCTAAGTTCGACCTCTGCAATGGTATTGATGATTTGAAGACTACATGGGCTCAGTTCTCTGCAACTGTATTGACAGAGGGCCTTGAGAATATGACAAAGAAGGACTTCGATGAGCAGTATACTATTGATGATAAGGGTAATTTCGGTTCTGATGCTGCTGGTAATACTACTAAGGATCTGAAGATGTTCAAGGCTGCTCCTGAGAAGGGTGGTACATACGACGCTGCTGATGATCTTGGTCATATTGAGTACTTCGCTAATACAGAGGGTACAACTAACCATGCGTTTAAGTGGCATTTGTCTGCTGAAGATCTTGAGAAGTTGACTCATGATCAGGCTAATCCTGTTACTGTAACTCGCTATGTACGTTACATTGGTAATGCAAAGGCTAAGTATCCTTACATCTATGTTAAGTTGACTTACAACTTGTCACGTATCAATAAGAACCAGACATTCGGTGAGTTGATTCCTGAGTACTGGAAGGGACTTGATGGTTCTGTAAATGGTAAGGAAGCTGTTATCTTCGATGTTAAGGAGCCTACAGATGGTGGCGATATCTTAGGTATTAGCCGCAAGGTTACTTCTACTTTGAAGGGTAACGTTGCTAAGTTAGTAGGTACTCACAAGTATTACTTCGTTCCTGAGCCTGTTGTAGTTGGTGGTTATACAATCACTCCACAGAGCAGTGCTACTGATACCAAGTGGAACAAGTTGTTCTGCAAGTATATCACTGGCGACTCTCACGTATTCAGCAAGGCTAAGTTGCAGGAAACTCTTGAGGGTTGTGCTATTGACTACGCAGATGGTGCATTCATGAATGAAGATCTCTATGCAGTAAAGGGTACTTCTTATGTTAAAATTGCAACATTGGATCCTGCTACTAGTGAGATTACATTGATAAAGAATGAAACAACAAAGGCTGTATTGAATGCGATTGGTTATGAGCCTGCGAATGCTAATATCCAGAAGGAGCTCCGCTCTTGGGTAGGTGTTGTAACTAAGAATACTTGTGGTGTTGCTGAGTTTGTTAAGGATGGTATCTTCCTGACATCTTGGGAGCGTCCAATCAACTTGATTGATGTTGCTACAGAGCCACGTATCGATGCTAACACCAATGGTAACGTTATCTACGCTCTTGATCTCTTCAAGTTGTACGACTGGCGTGGTTGGAATACTGCTACTGTTTCTGAGGCAGGTTGTGTAGCTAACCAGAGTAATATGTGGGGTGACCACCTCTGGTTCTGGGGTTACTACAATGTGAAGTCTATTACGATCGATACTACACCTGCTAACGTTGAGACAACTCTTGGCGGCGGTCCTACAATGGATCAGGTTAGTGGAGACGTTGAACTCAAATGCGGTAATATAAGTGGTGTTGCTACAGATCCTAAGATTAAGGGTAAGGTAACTTACACCAACGATTTGACTTCTTACAACTCTGCAAGTAAGAATGCTGCTTTGGCAACCTTCATGGAGGCTAATAAGGCTAAGTTCGGTACTATCTGGTACTACAACAATGGTGGTAACGTAGAAACCTTCAAGGTAAGAGTTCCTATCACTATCGCTTACGAGTGGGGTGAGTTTACTACTAAGGTTGAGTTCACAATCAACGGTACAATCGGTGATTAAGACATTTATTGAAAAGGAAATTAATAATTAAGCTCTAATTAGAGGGTGTGCCTAAAAGAGCGGCGCACCCTCTTTTTATTTAAAAATGTGACGGGTATGAAAAAAACTATATTATATTCTCTCTTGGCTATATTGGTCTTCTCATTATGCTCATGCGGTGAGAAAAAGAAAAGTCGCGAACAGCAGGTTGATGAATTCAGAAGCGAATTGACTGAAGAAGATACGGCTGCTATGTTGAAACTTTGTGATGATGCCATGGCGCAGCTCAAGGCAAAGGATTATAACGCAGTGCTTGCCAATTTGCATGAATATACCGATTCTACGCAAGAAGTGAAACCTCTCACAGAAGAAACAAGACAAAGATATCTTAACAAGTTTAAGATGTTCCCTGTATTGGATTATACACGCGTATATTACTCATTCCAGTTGCAAGGCTGCAATGATGTGAAATATGATGTTACCTTTGCAACGGCAAAACAGGCTGGAACCGCTGAACCGGCAAAGACAGCTTATATGTTCAATCCGGTGAAAGTAGACGGCACTTGGAAACTGTGTGTAAAGACGGCTACTGACGAAATAGATATGAACATGCGCTAATAAAACATTTAAACTTACCTATTATGAAGAAATCATTGTTTGTCATATTACTGGCTTGTGTGTCTGCACCCGGTTGGGCTCAGATACAGCGCACTGCTGTATTTGATTTCAGTCAGCCACTCAGCCTTACTCCTTCCATAACTCCACCTGAAGGTAATAGTAATGAAGTTCCCGTTACTGATAATGTTTTCTCTAATGGCGACATTACTATTGATTTTGAGTGGGGTAATCAGGGATTGGGTACAGCCATCGTTAACTTTACTAACATCTATACTCATGATATCTCCTATTATCTCAAAGTCAGTCAGCAGGCTTTGATGAAAGTGCATGCACCTGATATCGGACGTCTTGACAGAGTATCTTTCTCCGAAGGTAGTACTGTAGGTGATCTTCGAGTGACAGACGATGAATTAGGAAGTCAGGAAGATGGATACAAGACATGGATTAATGATAAAAAGCAGGATATCCATGACTTAATATACAAAAACAGTTTTAAGAATGCTCAATTGAAAAAGATTACGGTACTCTATACCATGCCGTCTACCATTCTGACAGCTACGGGTGATTTGGAGAATGGCAGTGTTTTAGAGTACTTTGAAAACATGCATCTTACATTCGACCGCAACATGCTGGTTAAAGATGCATCCAAAATCACACTCTCTGATGGAACGAGCAGCCAAATGCTTTTTGCTACTGTAAAAGACAATGTGGTAACCTTATCTGCTGCTAGCCAGATAGCTAAGAATGGTACATATATACTTACGGTTCCTGCAAAGAGTTTTGTTGATAAGGAAGGCTTTGAGAACAAGGAAATGAAATTCTCTTTTGTCATCAAGGCTCCTTTTAGTCCTGTTTCGATTACTCCTGCAGCGGGAACCGTTGAAACTTTACCTCTTACTATTGCCGTAGACTTCGGAGAGAAGGTTGGATATGTAGATGAGGCTGCCAGCGTGAAATTACTGAAAGATGGTAACGACTATCTGACAGCAAAGGCTGTCAAGGCATCTGATACGAAAGTTAATTTTGAAATACAGGGCGCTGCAGGTGCTATCTCAAAGATGGGTACTTATAAACTTATTGTTCCTGCTAATGTAGTTTGCAACGACAAGAAGGGCGATTCCGAATGGGAACGCTACAATAAGGCTTTTGATGTAGAATATGTTGTTGTCGGTTCTGCCGCATATTTGAAAGCTCTGAAATTGTTGCAGAATAATTCGGTGGGCTATCCTAAGGTTACCAGTGCCGCTTATGTCGCTTTGAACGAAGTTGTCGGGAATGAGGCATCAACAGATGCAGAATTCAAGGCTGCTATTGATGCTTATTATAATGAAACTGATGTTCTTCTTCCTGAGAACAAGAAGTGGTATAAGATAGCCAGTGTAAATAAGAAGAATGAACGAAAGTATCTTGCCGTAAGTGACAATCAGGTTCTGTTAGTAGACAATATTGATGAAGCTTCTGCGTTTGAGGCGTTAGACCATAGTGGAGTCTTCACGTTGGGTGATGCTGATGACAATATGCTGAATGTCAATGGAGTGACAGCTGATGCAGGTGCAGAAGTAAGCAAACTTACAATTGCCAAACTGGATGGCTCTGCTGTACAACTCGAATCGGGTGATGTCTTTGATGCTGACAAAGCATTGGGTACTTTCTCATTCAAGGGATCTTATCCATCTGTAACGGGAAGCTCCAGCATTGCTTATGCTTTGTGCAATCATGCAGACAAGAAATATCAGACAGAAGCAGATGTTGCTGCTCCATATTGGCAAAGCAGTCTGACCAGTGCCTTCGCATTCGTTGAGGTTGAAAAACCGGCTGCTGCTATCAAGACCGTAGAGACAGCTTACAAGTTGACACCTGCAATAGTAGGAAGCAATGCCGATCTCCTGACTCTTTCTTTCGATGAGTTGACTTATGTTACAGTAATGAGTGATGCTGATGCCTATATTGCTAATGAGAAGGGTGATCGTGTGAAAGACGTTACCTTTACTCCGGTAACAGGAAAAGACAATCAGTTTACTGTTGCGTTGACAGACCTGGCAAAGGCTAGCTATCAGCTGGTAATCCCAGAAGGAACCTTCCATTATGAAAAGAATAATAAGGAAGTAAAGACACAAGCTATCAAGGAAAGCTTTACGATAGGAAAGGGCGGCTCTCCTGAAGATTCAAATCTTAAATCAGATTATTCAATATACCAGATGTTGCCTGATATATCAGGTTTTGTCAAGGATGTTGCATTGAATGGATTTATGATTAAAAACATTGGATACTATGATGGCTTGGTTGCTAATCCTGATAGAGAAGTGAGACTTGCAGTTTACGACAACAACAAGACGATTCGTACAGGACACTTTGAAAGCTATGTAGATCCAGAAGATCCGACAACGCCGACATTGCTGTTAGTTTTTGATACTCCTATTAGAGAAGGTGAATTGAAAGCCAATAGTTACGCTATCGTAATTTTGCAGGGAACCTTCGGAGATACAAACTTTGGAAAGTTCCTTGAGGACAAGACCACAACCCAAGCCAGTGATTGTCATACTAACCCAAGAATGACGCTTCCAATCGAAGTAGACAATGATAAGGCTACTGGTATCGAACATGTTGTGAATTCTACTGAGAAGAACAATGTAATCTATGATGTCCAGGGACGTAAGGTAAAGCAGATGAACCGTTCTGGTATCTACATTGTGAATGGAAAGAAATTCGTAAAGAAATAAAATTTAATGTAGAAAGTTATGAAATCAATTAAGCTGCTCATGGCAATGGCCATGCTAGCCATCGGCTCTACAGCCGCTATGGCGCAAGCATCCTACACAGACAAGGATGGAAACGAATATCAGTTTAAGCGT
>ERZ859738.953-NODE-953-length-15822-cov-7.865288_pt1 | contig 15822 bp, 20 predicted proteins | sample MGYA00510122_ERZ859738 | MGnify/ENA primary metagenome ERZ859738 (study PRJEB30046, sample SAMN00715139) | human gut metagenome | study: EMG produced TPA metagenomics assembly of the A metagenome-wide association study of gut microbiota in type 2...
AGCTATGTCTTCTTTTATGCTCTTTTCAATTTGCGCAACTTATTGTACATTATCCAGCTCCGAGCCGAAAGATAAGGTCCAATAAGGGACCTGTTGACAAAAGCAAAAATTCTGCTGAAACCCACAGTGGTTCCAGCAGAACAGTAAATTTGGAAATAGCGAAAGATGGCATTTACCATCCGCTTGAGGTTTAGGGCCATGGCGGCAAGGAGGCATTCTTCCGTAGCTGCAAGAATGCCCCTTTTTCGAATCCTTGAAATACAGTGTTCCCGTTTCAAGACGGAGAAGCTGCCCTCGGCCCAGATTTTACGAAGCCGCATCATGGCCAGGTATTCTGGAGTTCCCACGCGCTGATGCCCTCTGAAAAAGGCCGGATAGCAACTGCTGGCCAGCACTCTGCGCCGAATTCCAGCCTTGTCAAAACAGCTCGACCGTTTTGGACAGTGCATACAGAAATCACCCCCGACTTGGTAGCAACGCAGATATTTGCCCGTCGATTTGCTGCAATTTAGCCTGTGGTATGGCAAAGTAGCTCTCAAAAAGAACTCCTGCATTATTATCTACTGACAAGACATTAGCAGTAACTCCGTTTATTTTAACAACAACATTGTCTGCAAATTTTTTGGTTGTGGTTGCACGCACCACTAATTGATAGGTCTGACCTCCTTCAAAATTTTCGCCATATCCCAGAGTGTTCCCGTTTAACTTCCACTCATAGGCATTTCCATTCGAAAATACCGGCAGTGCTTGTTTTTTTATTTTTTGGAAAACTATGCATTTTTGTCCTGTTTTGATTTTCCTTGTTTTTCCTAATGAATGTTAGAAGTTTTTGACGAAAAAAATTAATTCTGAATTGCCCTTAAAACTGCCTTATTCTACAATAATATTGCTACTTTCTAACGGCTGTTTGTGCAATATTTCACGATTGTTGCATTTACAACCAACGAAAACAACCAAAATGCTGCAGAAGGGAGACTTACATTATGAAGCACAACATCCTTTTGGTGGAACCGACCATTAAGCCGAATGGCGTTGCCATCCTGTCAGAAAACGGCAACGTCTTTATGGCGCCCAATGGGGACAAGGAAACGCTAATCCGTTACATCAACGACAATCAGTGCGAGGCAATCTGCTGCCGTGTGGAGCAGATGACGGCCGAAGTCATCGATGCCTGCCCCACGCTCAAGGTCATCGGCCAGCACGGTATCGGTCTGGACAATATCGACATTCCCGCAGCGACCGCCCATAAGGTTCGCGTTCTCAATGTGCCAGACAGCAGCCATATCACGGTGGCTGAGCATGCGATGACGTTCATTCTGGCGTGCAGCCGCTCCCTCAAGATCAATGACGACAGCGTTCGCAGCGGCGGCTGGGCCACGAAGGATCAGCGCCAGACGCACGACGTGATGGGTAAAACGCTTCTGATTATCGGCCTCGGCCGTATCGGCCGCGCACTGGCGGCTCGCGCACAGACGTTTGACATGAAGGTGATTGCCTACGATACCTATGTTCCCGCAGAGGCCGGCGCAAAGATCGGCGTGGAAATGTACACGGATCTGCATACGGCGTTGGCGCAGGCTGATTTCGTTTCCCTGCACACGCCGCTCACGCCCGAAACAAAGGGGATGTTCTCCACTGCTGAATTTGAGGCGATGAAGGATTCTGCCTATTTCATCAACTGCGGCCGCGGCCCTGTTGCTGATGAGACGGCGATGGTCGAGGCGCTCAAAAACAAGAAGATTGCTGGAGCCGGCCTGGACTGCCTGGAAAAGGAACCGCCTGAGCTGGACAATCCGCTCTTCCAGTTTGACAATGTGATGTTCACGCCTCACATCGGCGGCAACACCATCGAGGCATCCATGCGCTGCTCGGAGATTCTTGCCAACACGGTTCTCAAGGCGCTCGACGGCGAGGAAACCTATAACTGGGTCAACCGGTTTTAAGCACGTCCTAAAAGACAGCGTTTTGTAACGAAAAAAATGAAAAGGAGTATTTTTATGATCGATCTTAGCGGCATTATGACAGCCATTGTTACTCCCTTGAATGCGGACCGCACGCTCAACCGGGAGCAGCTGAAAAACCTTATCGATTTCCAGATCAAAAACGGTGTTCACAGCATCCTCGCGCTCGGCGGCACGGGTGAATATCCTGCGCTGACGATGGAGGTTCGCAAGGAAACGGTGGATTGCACGGTGGAGTATGTCAACAAGCGCGTTCCCGTTATCATCGGTAACCTTGAAACCGGTATTGGCGAGAGCATCGCGTTCACGCAGTATTGCGAAAAGGCCGGCGCGGATGCAGTTCTGGTCATGACACCGTACTATGTCCATGCATCCCAGCAGGGGCTGATTGATTTCTACACTGAGCTGGACAAGAACATTAACATTCCGTTCCTAGTTTACAACATTCCTTACCGTACCTGCGTCAACATGAGTGCGGCCACCTTTGAGTATCTGGTGGACAACACGAAGCACCTCGTCGGCATCAAGGAGTGCAACAACAGCCCTGCGCAGGCCATTGACATGATTAACCGTGTTGGCGATCGAACGAATTTCCTCAGCGGTGAGGAGTTCCTCTCCATCATGCTCATGGCGCTGGGGGCAAAGGGCGCCGTTATGGCCTCTGCCAACCTGGTTCCTGAAGCCTGGGTCAAGATGTACGATCTGGTTAAGGAGCACAAGACGCAGGAGGCGCTCGACCTGTTTGGCAATTACACCGAGCTGATTGCCGCCATGTTTGCCGAAACCAACCCCGGCCCGCTCAAGCACGGTATGGAGCTCATCGGCGTTCCCTGCGGTCCGACCGCGATTCCGCTGACACCGGTTTCCGAGCCTGCTGCTGCCCGTCTTGAAAAGGCGATGAAATATCTCAAGCTCATCTAAGGAGGCATTCTGCACATGCACCAGAACATCTCCAGAGAGAATCTGCGCTTTGGCCGTATGATGGTCTATGCTGGGGCGGTGATGTCCCTGATGATTGGTGCGGCCTTTGCCACGGGGCAGGAGGTGCTGATGTACTTCGTCGCCTGGGGCAATGACATGTTTGCAATCGTCGGCATCATTCTGGCAATTATCATCTGGATCTCGCTGAGCTTCTCCATTGCCGGTTCGCGCCATCACTTTCAGAAAAATGAGGAGATATTCACCTTCTTCTGTGGCCGGTACTTCGGAAAGGTGTACGACTATTTTACCGCATTTTTCAGCTACGCCTGCTACCTTTTTATGCTCGGCGGCGTAGGAAGTACAATGAAAGAGCAGTTCGGCATTTCGGCGGTGATTGGTATCGTGGGGCTGAGCGTCATCGTGATTCTGACCGTGTCCATGGGACTTCAGAAAATCACTGACATTCTTGGCTTTCTCGGCACTATTCTGCTTGTTGTCATTCTGCTGATTTCTGTTGTCACACTGGCCCTGCACTTTGGCCAGATTCCGGCCAACTACGAAGCACTCAATACGCTCGGCCCGGAATATTTCGGCATTGAAAAGTCCATAGCACCCAACGTACTGATGAATGCGCTCAACTATATGGGCACTGTTGTAATCTGGTTCATCACCTTTATTACTATGATGGCGGTGCAGAGTGAGCGCAAGATTGAGGTAAAGGTTGGCAGCGTGGTTGGCTCGGCTTTATTCATGGGCGCATTGCTGATTGTGGCGTTCGCCATGATCTCGGTGCTTCCGATTGTCGGCGCGAGCGATGTGCCGAGCATTGTCATGGCGGCGAACCTCTGGCAGCCTCTGGCCGCGTTCTTTGCTGTCATCGTGATCGGCGGCAGCTTTACAACAGCGGTTCCCCTGCTGTGGACGCCGGTTTCCCGCTTTGCAGAGGACGGCAGCGCCAAAGCGCGCCTCCTTGCCTTGGTGCTCGGCGTTATCGGCGTGGTGATTGCACTCTTTGTTCCCTATAAGACTCTGATGAATTACGTCATGAATGTCGGCGGCATGCTGGCCTACGTTATGTTCGCATTCATTCTCTGGACGGACATCCGCATGTTCCGGGAGCGCAAAACCAAGGCATAATTTTTTAAAATTTATTTTTGGAGGAAACTACCATGAGCACTTTGACCGGAAAGAAAATCGGTTTCATTGGCGGCGGCCGCATGGGCGAGGGCATTTTCAGCGGCATTCTGAAAGCGGACCTGATCCCTCCGCAGGATCTGTATGTTGCGGATATCCGTGAGGATCATCTTCAGGCGCTGAAGGCGCAGTACGGCATGAACATTGTCAACTCATCCACCAACGAGGGCCTCAAGCAGCTTATCGACAGTGTTGATGTTGTGTTTCTTGCTATTCTGCCGCAGGTTGCCCCCAAGCTGTTGCCCTACATCAATTCCTGCCTTGATCCCCAAAAGCACTTTGTATTCTCTATCATGGGCGGTGTGCTGACCACCACCATCGAAGAGCAGATTACCGAAACCTCTCTCATTCGTATCATGCCCAATACGCCGATGAGCGTCTGCGAGGGCTGCGCGGGCATTGTTCCCGGTAAGAACGCTAAGCAGGAGCATAAGGATATGGCGGCTGAAATTTTCAACGCCATCGGCCTCGGTCTCTTCCTGCCGGAGGCGCAGATCGATCCGCTTACCGGCATTTCCGGCTGTGGTCCCGCTTTCTGCGGCATTATGATTCAGGCGCTTGCCGACGGCGGCGTTTATCTCGGCCTCTCCCGCGCTGATGCAATCAAGATCGCGGCGCAGACCTTGGTCGGTACTGGAAAGATGGTGCTCGAACAGGGGATTCATCCCGAAATTCTTAAGGACAATGTCTGCTCTCCTGGCGGTGGTACCATCGGCGGCACTGTTTCGCTTGAGCGAGACGGCTTCCGCGCCGCCTGCATCAATGCGGTTATCAACGCGGTGAACCGCATGAACGAGGTCGTCAAGTAAGCACTTTTCCATTCGCTGAGGAGGGGCGGAGGCCTTCTTCCGACCATCCTCAGCGACTCTCCTGCCTGTGCAGGAACAGCGCAGTTCCACAATCTCCCACAGTTCCCTGACCGCATTGCCTACCCATGCAAGCCAATCAGAATATGTAAAGGAGAAAGAAAATCATGAGTGAAAAGAAAACAAGAACCACGCGCGCTCCGTCTTATGCAGAAGCCTACTTGTGCGTTGTGCTGGTCTTCGGACTGGTCATCGGTGCGATGATTCTCGGTGTTCCTGTTCAGGCCACCATGCTCTTTGCTTCGGTAATTGCGACCGTCTTTGCCTATCGTTTGGGCTACAGCTGGGACGTGCTGGAAAAAGCCATCGCCGGCAAGCTCGGCCAGTTGGCGCCGACGGTCTGCATTCTCTGGCTCATTGGCCTGTATCTCGGCGCGAACATGTTCAGCGGTACGCTGCCCCTGCTCGTCAAGTACGGCTTTGAAATCATCAGTCCGAAATTCCTCTACGTCAGCGCTCTGCTGGTTTGCTCTGTGCTTTCTATAATGACCGGTTCTTCTTGGACCTCCGTCGCCACGGGCGGCATTGCCTGCATCACCATCTGCCGTATTCTCGGCGGCAATGATGCAATCATGGCCGGTGCCATTATTTCCGGTGCAATTTTCGGTGATAAGATTTCCCCCATGTCTGAGACAACCAATCTGGCACCCGCCTGCGTCGGCAATACGCTGTGGAGCCACATTCACGCACAGCTCTTTACGACGATTCCCGCCTTGCTATTTGCTATCGTATTTTACACACTTCTCGGCCTGCATTCCGGCGGCGTGGCGGATATTCCGGAAAACGCGACCGAGGTAGTTGATCAGCTTGACCAGATTTTCAACCTCAATCCTGTCCTGCTTCTGCCGGTCATCGTTCTGCTGGTGCTTGCTGTGACGCAGAAGCCGACCATCCCCTCGCTGCTGATTTCCAGCGTGCTCGCGCTGATCGTCGGCGTTATCGTGCAAGGGCCTGCGTTTACCATGAAGGTGGCCACGAACGCTGCGATCAAGGGCTTCACGGTTTCCTCCGTTGCACCTGAGGGTATGGAGATTCTCCACGACGTGTCCTACCTGCTCAACCGCGGCGGCATGATCTCCATGGCCAACACGGTCATGATCTGCTACACCGGCTTTGCTCTGACGGCTATCCTGATCCGCTGCGGCATTCTGGATAAGGCGGTCGAGCCTCTCATGCACTTTGCCAACACCCGCGTCAAGGCAGTCTTTACCGCTGAACTGGCCATTTTCGTCGTTCACGCTGTGGCTGGTATTTCCTATCTCAGCTCCGTGTTCGTCGGTGCAGCCTGGAAGAAGTGCTACGTGAAGAACAAGATTGGCCTGCCTGCGCTCTCCCGCACGCTGGAGGACGTCGGTACAACGGTTTCCTGCTTGTTCCCCTGGGGCCAGAGCGGCGCGTTCTATGTGGCGACCCTCGGTGTTTCCATCTATGGTGCAAACGGCTACTTCAAGTACCTGACGCTCAGCTATCTGTGCCCGATCATCGCGCTGTTGCTTGCTGTATTCAACATCGGCATGTTCAATCTCAGTGATGACGAGCAGGCCAAGCTCATGGCCGAGATTGAGGAAGAGGAAGGCAATATGAAGTCCATCGCGGAGATGGACGCCTGATTTTCCGACGGATCATTCCAAACAGAAGTGTAAAGAAAACAGAAAGATCAGGAGAGGTTCCTCTCCTGATCTTTGTAAACCAAGGAAGTTTTTACATCTTCGGCATTTTATGGATATGAAGTTAAATGAATTTCTGATATACTTATAGTTCATGCAGAAAGAGGTAACACGGATGATACGCATTCGCCAGAAATTCGACGACACATGCATCGACGATGTCGGTGCTGCGGTACGCCGGCAGTTCAAACGTCCTGAAATCCGTTCCTGTGTTCACGCCGGGGATCGTGTTGCTGTGGGCTGCGGAAGCCGCGGCATCCACGCGATGGCCGAAATTGCAAAGGCGACGGTGGACTGTTTGCTGGAGCTTGGAGCAAAGCCCTTTATCGTTCCCGCAATGGGGAGCCACGGCGGTGCTACCGCACTGGGACAATGTGAGATTCTCGCTTCTTATGGCATTACGGAGGAGACGATGGGGGTTCCGATTGACGCCTCGATGGAGACGGTTCCACTCGGCGAAACCGAGAGCGGCATCCCAATTTTTTCTCCAAACCGGCCTTTGAGGCCGACTGGGTGCTGCCGATTAACCGTGTCAAGTTGCACACAGATTTTTCGGGCCCTATTGAAAGCGGCCTCATCAAGATGATGACGATTGGCTTTGGCAAGGAAAAGGGCTGCAATTCCCTGCATCTGCAAGGTACGACTAATTTTGCACGTGTCATCCCTGAGGCGGGATGTTGTGTGCTGGCCCAGGTGGACATGCGTTTCGGCGTCGCCATTGTGGAAAATGCCTACGATCATACGGCGGCCATTGAGGCCGTGCGCGGCAGTGAGCTTTTCTCGCGTGAGCCGGAGCTTTTGCAGATATCCAAGCGCTTGTTTCCACGCATCCCGTTTAAAACCTTGGATGTGCTGGTGGTAGAACGCTTTGGCAAGGACATCAGCGGTGCCGGGATGGATCCGAACATCACGGGACGCAGCAGCGTCGGCCCGGTGGAAAATTTCAACGGTCCGGCCATTCAGCGCATTGTGGTCTGCGACCTGACAGAGGCGAGCCACGGCAATGGCGTTGCCGTTAACGTAGCGGATTTTATCACACGCCGTTTTTTCAATAAGCTTGATCTGAAAGCGACCTATGCCAACGGGCTTGCCTGCTGCAATCCGTCGGCCTGTCAGATTCCGGTCATCATGGAGACAGAGGAGGCGGTGGAGATGGCCGTAAAGACCTGCCGCTTTATCGACCATGCGCATCCGCGCATCGTCCGGCTGCGCAGCACGCTGAATATGGATGAGTTTGAAATTTCGGAGGCGCTGCTTGAGGAAGCCCATGCCCAATCCAACATCGAAATTCTCGGCTGAGCGCAGCGAACAGAAAAAGTGCTGTGCAGACGAGCTGCACAGCACTTTTCCGGAACCGCTTGCCACGATTCCCGCTTGGAACAGAAAAGGCTATAGGAGAGAAAACACAAATCTGGTTATTTTGTGATGCCGAGCTTCGCGATCATGTCATCCAGCTTGGCGCGCAGTCCCTCAGAGCAGGGCTGGAGCGGAGTGCTGACCTCACCGGCATCCATGCCGATCTTGCGCATAGCGTACTTGAGGGGAGCAGGATTGATTTCGGCAAAGAGAAGATCGAAGAGCGGGAAATATTTCTTCTGGAATGCGATGACAGCCTCAACATCCTTCGCTTTGGCGTCATCAAAGTATTTGGCCCAGGCCGCAGGAATCAGGTTAGCAGATGCAATAATTGCTGCCTCGGCGCCGAAGAGAATATGGCCGCCGAACATGAGATCCTCGCCGCTCATAACCGTGCACTTGTCACCGACGCGGTTCACGATGTCCACGCAGTCGGCAAAGGCTACCGAACATTCCTTGATGCCGCAGCAGTTGGGGACATCCTCAACCAGGCGGGCAAAGGTGGCGGGCTTGATATTGGTGACATTCTTGTAGGGAATATTGTAAACCAGGAAGGGGCTGTTGAAGCCTTCGTCGAATTTCTTAAAGAATTCGTAGATGCCCTCCTGTGTGGGGTTGACGTAGTAAGGGGTAAGGACCAGCGGGATTGCGGCGCCAGCTTCCTTGAATGCCTTGGCGGCCTCAATTGCCTCACCGATACCCGGTTCAAGTACGCCGGCAATGATGGGAATGCGGCCGGCTGCGGCGGCAACCGCGGATTCGATGGCGTGAATACGCTCCTCCATGGTGAAAGAGACATACTCACCCGAACCGCCGAGAACCAGAAGACCCTTGATCCCGTTTTCAATCTGCCAATCGACCAGCGCTTTCATTTTAGCATCGTCAATGACGTTGTTTTCGTCAAAGGGCGTAACAAGCGCGGTGGTGACGCCGGAAAAGGGCTTGCCGTTAAATAGGAACTTCATAAATCGCACCTCTCATTAAAAATATTAATTTGTTTTGCATAAAATGGGTGGATGTGAATTGCTACTTTCTGTGCAAAAGAATAACAAATTATGGAGAAAAAGTAAATTTGAAATTCATGCTTTTTTGTGGGAAAAAACTTTCAGTGTTTAAGAATTTCGAGAAATTTCAAAAGAGATATTAAGGAGGGACTTCTATGGATTCCATTGACGAAAAGATTATCCAGATTCTTCAGAAGGACGGCCGCATCTCTATGCAGAAGCTGGCAAAAGAACTGCCCATGAGCGTCCCGGCCACCTGCGACCGTGTGCGCAAGCTGGAGGATTATGGGGTTATTGAGGGCTACAGTGCTGTCGTGGACTATACCAAGGTTGGCAAAAGCATTAATGCGTTCATTCTCTGTTCGCTGCGCATAGGGGAGCTGTCCTCGAACATCCGCTGGGTGCAGCGCACGCCGACAATTGTTTCGGCCTATGTGTGTGCGGGCCGTTATCCGCTGCTGCTTCAGGTTGCCTGCGACGACATGCAGGAGTTTCAGGAATTGGTCAATACGCTCTACACCTGTAGCACCATTGAAACCTGTATCATTATGAAAAACATCAAAAATCCGAACCGGGATGTCAATCCCTTCTGCCAATGAGAAAATAATGCGTCATAGGAAGTGATCTCTTGCTGCCGCTTGCTTTGTTTTCCCTCCTTTTGCTTGCTACGGTTATCACCGGCGGTTCAATTGTCCTTGCACTGCTGGCCGGGCTTGCTATTTTTTCCTTCCACGCATTGTGGGAGCACCACGCTCCCGCACAGATTGCCGGGGCCATTGTGCAGGGAGCTTTCGCCGTCAAAAATCTGCTGGTGGTGTTTGCGCTGGTTGGGGCTATGACTGCCGCCCTGCGCTGCTGTGGTACGATTCCGCTGGTGGTCTGCTGCGCCGTGAAGCTATGCCGGCCGGAGATTATGCTTTTGGCGACCTTTCTGCTCAATGCCGGTGTCTCGCTGCTCATCGGCACCTGTTTTGGTACGGCCGCCACCGTCGGTACGGTATGCGCGGCGGTTGCAGCCTCTATGGGCATTGATCCTGCCCTGGCAGGTGGTGCGGTTCTTGCAGGTGTGTTTGTCGGGGATCGTGCTTCGCCTTTTTCGTCCGGCGCGATTCTGGTCAGCGAAATTACCGGGACGAATCTCTATGACAACGTAAGCGCCATGCTTCGCCGCGGCTTGGTACCGGCGCTACTCACCTGCATTCTCTATACCATGCTTGGCCGGTCCGGCGGCGCACGTGCCGAGGTGGACTTGGATACTGTATTCCAGACGGAGTTTTACCTCAGTTGGGTGCTTTTGCTGCCGCTTATCCTGATTCCGGTTCTCTCCCTGCTGCGGCTGAACGTCAAGCTGTCCATGTCTGCCGCCATTCTCACTGCGGTGGTGTTGGCACTGTTCGTGCAGGATGTGCCGCCTCAGATTCTGCTGCGGCAGCTGATTCTGGGCTATGCTTCCGACCAGCCGGAGATCGACGTGCTGCTGCATGGCGGAGGCGTTTTGTCCATGGCGCGTACCGCAGCGGTAATCACCATTTCCAGTACATACACCGGAATTTTCCGCATGACCGGAGTCCTTGCTTCGCTCAAGGCACTGGCCGCACGGCTCAGCCGCCGCATCACGCCCTTTGCCGCAATGCTTTGTGTTTCGCTTGCCACAGGCATGGTTTCCTGCAACCAGATGTTTTCCGTCATGCTGACGCGGCAGGCATTTGAGGAGATCATTCCGGATCGTTCCTGTCTGGCACTGGCGCTGGAGGATTCCGCCGTGCTGATCGCGCCGATGATTCCGTGGTCAATTGCCGCTGCGGTGCCTCTTGCCAGCGCAAATGCGCCGTCCAGTTCCATTTTTTTCGCGTTCTATCTCTACCTGGTTCCGCTGTGCACGCTTGTGCGGGAGATGTAGAACCGCCATCTTCGTTTGGGTGCGGGGGTGTGAGCTGTACATTTCCCGTGATATCCTTTGATGATATTTCCGCCGGAAGATCTTACCAGCTCCGGTGCGGCAGAAGGACGGGGATGTTTCTCATTAAAGCGATTGATCCGTTTTGATGGATTGCTGCCGTAAATGGTGCGACGGGGGCCTTTTCGTTTGACATGGAAAAAAGCGGCGATGATGAACTCATCGCCGCTTTTAGATCGGTTGTGCTGGTGCTGCGCTCATGCCTGGCCCGAATGCTGCTGTCGAAAATTGTGTCATCCTTATGGGGCTGTTCAAGTGGAGCGGCGCTTGTTCTGTCCAGCTTCTGCAATAGGATGAATGAAAGTGGCGCCTTTACCGGCGCGGTGCTGTTTACCGAATCCTCTGTTGTGTTTCAGTCTGCGGCCTATCTAAATTCGGCGTTGCCGCATCTGTTCTCCATAAATACCAGTTGACTGCGCTGCAGGGGGACGGAACTGACGGGAATGCTTTTAAGCAGCCTGGGTCCAATGGTTCAGCTGCGGCAGAGCATCACAGTGCATCAAAATGATACCGGGGCTTGCCGAGACTTTTTTTGCCATATTCGATGGCCTCTGTGGGACAGTGGCAGATACAGGCCATGCAGTGAGTGAAGTCCTGGCCCCAAGTGGGCACTCCGCCGCGCAGTGTGATGCTGTTGGTCGGGCAGCGCTTTGCGCACTGACCGCAGCCAATGCAGGCGTTTGAGACGGTGAAAGCGCCCGCCTTAACGAAGCAGGCATAGAAGATCGGATTCACCGGTCCGCTCATGAATCGGTCATAGAGGTGATGGCGCGGTCAATGTCCAGCTCTGATCGGGCCACGATCTGCCGTGCCTCCTCTGCCTGCGGAGCGTCAAACATGGCAATATAATTCTCTGGCATGATAATCTGTGCTGTGCCCATATAATTGAAATCTTTCGTCTGACAAAGCGTCAGGTTGTACTCATCGTTGGGGTCAGCGTTTGGGTCAGAAAAAGGCGACACACAAAAAATGGAACTTATGAAAAGCAAAAGTCCTCGAAATCAGACAATTTCGAGGACTTTTGGTACGCCGTGAGGGATTCGAACCCCCGGCCTTCTGGTCCGTAGGTTGTCTCAAGGGCAAATCGGAGTCATTTCGGCTCCGATTTGTGCTTTTTGCCACCATTCGCTCGGCGGATTTTCCGTTGTTTCCGTCCAGCCCCGCCCGCTTTTTTCGGATTCTGGGTCAAAACTGGGTCAGACACAGTGCGCCCGCACCCACGCCAACAGCGCCTCGTAGTCCATCGCACCGGAGGCGACAGCAAGGCCGACCTCGACGACCTCATCATTCGTGCAGTCCAGCCGAATACCGTTGACCTCCAGAAAGGTCAGCATCACATACATACCGATGCGCTTATTGCCATCCACGAAGGCATGGTTGGAGATGAGTGCATAGCCCAGTCGAGCGCCCTTTTCCTCCTTGGTGGGGTAGAATTCCTGCCCGCCAAAACCGGAAAAGACATTCTCCAGCGCGGACTCCAGCAGAGCCTCATCCCTAACGCCAATGCTTCCGCCAGTTTCCTCCGCGATGAGCTTGTGAAGCAGCAAGACCTTCTCTTTTGAGAATTTGATCATTTTGCCAACTCCATGAACGCGGGCTTATATTTCTTCAAAATTCTTGCCGCCACAAAGTCGATCTTCTCATCATCTGTCATGTCGATCAAAGGCGAATTGTCCAAATCGACCAACATATATTTGGGGCGGTTATTTTTGAAAATGACAGCCTGTCCATTCGTTTCGGCGATGCGCGTCACGCGGGAAAAATTCTGATTGGCCTCTGTCACGGAAACGATCGTGTTCGTATCAATGGTCATAGGAACACCTCCTTGCAGCACCTATTATACGCGAATTATAGGTAAAAATCAACCTATTTTAAGGCAGGTTTTGCATCCAGCCCAAATGGAATGGGGCGGCAGATGAATGCTTGCAAGGCGCAGGCAGAGGAGATTGTAAAATCTACATATTTTAAGAAGGAGCCTTCGCTTATGTGAAAGCTCCTTCTTTGCACACCTTACTTTTTCAGCTTTAAGCCATCGTGGAACGCCTCTCCCACGCGCTCGGTAACTTTGTAGTAACCGTGAGTATAGGGGTCAAACGCAATGGCGTTTACTTTGGACATATCAATTTTTCCGTCCGCCATAACACTCTCATCGGCAGTGACATTGATTACCTTGCCGATGACACCGCATCCGTATTCATTGTTCTGATACTCAATGAACTTGCACTCCAGGCAAATTGGGAACTCATTGATGACAGGCGCATCGACGCTTTCGGCTTTGCTGGCAGTCAGACCGCTGCGGGCAAATTTATCGGCAACTTTATTGCCGGACTCCACACCAAAATAATCCGCTTCGACTATGTGGGCGGCATCGGCAATGCTGACGGTAAATGCGCCCCGTGCCTTGATGTTCTGTACGGTCTTATGAGTCTCGGTGAGGTTTAGAGCAACGGTGTCCCGCTCCTGCATAGTGCCCCATGCGGCGTTCATGACGTTTACGCTGCCGTTCTCGTTATAAGTCGCAACCATCAGAACCGGCATCGGGAAAATGCCTTCGGTGATTTTCAGTTTTGTTCTCATGATACCTTCTCCTTGTGATCAGATTGACAGGACTGTTCATCCTGCTTATAATTATATCCATGCAAATTATAAATTCAAGTACTGGCAATTATGACAGGTACTATCTTAGGAGAAATTGGAATGATAAAAAATTATATTGAGAACGCCAATTTCGAGGATACCGGCTTTGCCTACACGCTATCGCTGATCTCCGGCAAGCACAAGATGGTCATTCTTTACTGCCTGATGGAGTTTGAGACGGTGCGATTCAATGAGCTGAAACGGTATCTGAAAACCATCTCCGACAAGACCCTCAGCACGAATCTCAAGGAACTGGAAGCAGATAGATTGATCGTCCGCACCGAGTATCCGCAGATCCCGCCGAAGGTGGAGTATTCTCTATCGGAGCGCGGAAAGTCGCTGATGAAGGAGCTGGATCAGCTCTGTGTCTGGGGCGAGGAGAATCGACTGACAGAGTGACAAATCGGGATTTGTAAGAATAAAAAGGATGAAGAAATGCCGGTTCAACAATTAAAATATATTTTGAAGGTAGCAGAAGTTGGCTCTATTACCGAAGCGGCAAAACTGCTTTTTATATCACAGCCAAGTCTGTCCAATTCTATCAAAGAAACGGAAAAAGAGGCTGGTATCACCATTTTTCTCCGCAGTAGAACCGGAATTACTCTGACAAAAGATGGTGCTGAATTTCTCGGTTATGCTCGTCAGGTGATACAGCAGATGGAACTGCTGGAGGATCGGTATGTTACAAATCTTCCGGGGAAAGTGACATTTGGAGTATCTTCTCAGCACTATACTTTTACAGAAAACGCTTTTGTGGAGTCAGTTAAGCGTTTTGGACAAGAACGATACGCTTTTTATTATAATGAAACCGGAACACATCAGATATTAGATGATGTGAAAAATCGTGTCTGTGATTTAGGTATCCTTTATTTATCGCACGAAAACGAAGTCGTCATGCGGAAAGTGATAGAGGAAAACCATCTGGTGTTTACCGAGCTATTTTCAGCAAAGCCTCATGTTTTTTTGCAAAAAGATCACCCATTGGCATCGAAAAAAGTAGTTTCCATCCATGACTTTGCACCTTATCCGCGGCTAAGCTTTGTACAGGGAGAGTATGAATCTGTCTATTTTTCAGAGGAACTATTCAACTCCATCCCGGTGGATAAGGAAATTCGGGTCAATGACAGAGGGGCTATTGTCAACTTCATGCTTGGATTGAATGCCTATACTATTTCAAGTGGCATTTTCCCGAAATATTTGAACGGAGAAAATATCATCTCCGTTCCGCTTGCAGAAAATGAAACAATGCATATTGGATATGTGCTGAATGAAAATCAGGAATTGAGTGAACTTGGAAAAAGCTATCTGGAAGAATTACGGAAATATGCTCCAGCCAATCCATAGTCATAGGCAATGAATAATCATATAAAATAGGTGTTATGTATGTACCGCTGTTTGCTGATATAATATCAGCAGAAAGATGGTTGATGATTATGCCTATGGCGGTACTGAGCAATTTTCTGATTTATTGTGTTGTAAATGCCTTTACACCAGGACCGGGAAATATTCTGGCATTAAATACCGTAACAAACTATGGATATAAAAAAGGAAAGCCGCTGTTCTTTGGAATTTTTGCAGGCTACTATGTAGTACAAATCATATGCGCAATTTTCGTATATGGGGTTAATTCTTTGCTTCCAAATGTAATGGAAGTGATGAAGTACATCGGAGCAGCCTATATACTGTGGCTTGCGATTCATATTGCTTTCAGTAAGAATACCTCAGAAAACACAGAGCAATCCGCATCGTTTCTGAAAGGCTTCATGCTGCAATTTGTCAATGTGAAGATATATATGTTCGGAGTTACCGCACTAACGGGTTATGTTGTAGGATATATGTCCTCTTTTCCGGTTTTGCTGTTTTTTGAGCTGGTTATTGCAACGATCGGAACGATCGCAACCTGTACTTGGATTGGCTTGGGCGTACTGATTCAGAAGTTTTATCTGCGGCATTTCCGTGTTATTAACATTATCCTTGCACTAACATTACTGGAGTGTATTTGGGGAATGTTAAGATAATTGTTGCTTTGAGAGCAATTCTAATTAACAAACTCTGATTTGTCGAACTAAACACAAAAACCGAATATCGAAAAACTGACCGTTGACTGGTCGCAATGTGCGAAAAGTTGACGGTCTTTTTATACCTATTTTCAAAAAAGGGAGGTCAAACAGAATGGAAAAACCGAGAACCCTTGAACAGCTCCGGGTCCCGTCCAGATTTATGCGCAAAATTATTTGCAGGCTCCGGCAGACCTGAAGT
>ERZ859738.957-NODE-957-length-15772-cov-2.748998_pt1 | contig 15772 bp, 16 predicted proteins | sample MGYA00510122_ERZ859738 | MGnify/ENA primary metagenome ERZ859738 (study PRJEB30046, sample SAMN00715139) | human gut metagenome | study: EMG produced TPA metagenomics assembly of the A metagenome-wide association study of gut microbiota in type 2...
TCTCCCCCGCCGCGAGCCCCAGCTGCCAGCCGATACGCTGCTCGGCAAAAAAAACCGACCAGCGACGCTGCCAGGCGTTGGGCTGCGGCGTGGTGGAAAGATCGTTATCAAAATCCAGACCGAACTGCGGCTGATCGCTCCACTGATGGAGGTGGGCTAGCTGCTGGCCAAGCAGAAACGCATTGTGCGCATCCAGCGGACGGGGAGGGAGGTACTCCATGACCACGAAGCTATAGTCGCGATCGCTGCCGACGGCAAAGACCTGCGGTACGCGAACGGTTTTGCTTCGCGACAGCAGCTCCAGCTGATCGGACTCGGCGGTGAAGATAGGCAGAAGTTCCCGTTCGTCGCATTTCACGAAGTAATCTTTCCCGCCGAAGCGTAAATGCCAGGCGGAATGGATCTCTCCACCGGGCAGCTCGGTTTTCAGTTCGATTTCAGCGTATTCGGTATGCCAATCGCGTAAAAGAGTACTGATTGCTTGCCACATGCTGTCTCTCCCCATGTTTTCCACCATATCATAAGGTTAGCGCATTACTACCGGGTAAACCTGGAACTGACGCACAACTGACGCTTTCCGTTGCGCTAAACGCACTTATTGAGCTTTTAACCACTCGGCGAATGTGGCCACAGCGATTTCCGCCGGGCGGCCAAGGGCCGCTTCCGCCAGGCCAGCGCTGAGGGCCTTAACTTCCTCGGCCGTCTGGCCGCTCAGCAGGCCGAAGGTGTTGGTACCCAGCTCATGGGGCGTGCCCTCTTCATCATTGAGCGTCAGTACAAACCCGGCACGGGTAAAATGGTTGCTTACCTCATTGATCTCCGTCAGCGCCTGTTCATGGAAGGTCACGCTGACGACCCAGGCGGTAATCTCATTGCTCATCTCTACACCCCGTTGTTATGCATGGCCTTTCCAGCATAGACCATCCTGCTTATATTGTGATTCCCCTCCGCCTGCGCGGAGGGGGCCGGGAAGATCAACGCCCGCAGAGATAATCATAGATTTTTTGCGTATTGGCCCGCGAGCAGAGGCGGGTGCCCTGGTTGATGGTCGCGGCGCTACCGGCGGCGACGCCAAAGCGAACCATGTCTTCAAGGCTGGCGTTTTCCGCCAGACGCAAGGTCATGGCGCCCACCATGCTGTCGCCAGCCCCGACGGTGCTCTGGCTTTTCATCGGTGGCGGCACAACCTGAACGCTGCCGCTGGCGTCCACGCCTAACGCCCCCTGCGGACCCAGGGAGACCACCACCCGGCGCACTTTACCGGACTGGATCAACGACTGAGCGGCAAGGCGCACGTCATCGGGTTGGCTGAGATCGCGCTGCACGAGGGCGCTAAGCTCTTTCTGGTTCGGTTTCACCAGCTCAATATTGCCGACGTCCAGCGCGGCGGCCAGCGCATCGCCGGAACTGTCAATGATGCAGCGCAGTCCCTGCTGTTGCGCATTTTTCACCAGCTGCATCAGGTTATCGACGCTAATACCTGGCGGCAGGCTGCCGCTGACCACCAGCAGAGAGCCGGGTTCGATAGTCAGAACCTTCTCTTCCAGACGGCGGAATTCATCGTCCGTCAGTGCCGCGCCGGGCATAACGAAGCGATACTGTTCGCCGCTGGCGGCCACGTGGACGTGCAGGTTTTGCCGCGTCCAGTCGCGGGTTTCGACTGTCTCGACCGGCACCTGCTCATCGGCCAGCAGGGCGGCAAGATGCTCGCCGGTAGCGCCACCGACCGGGAAAATGGCGGGGGCGTTGCCGCCGAGAAAGGTCACGGCGCGGGCCACATTGATCCCGCCGCCGCCAGGTTCAAATACCGGCGCGCTGCAGCGAAGTTTGCCTTCCGGGTAGATCTGTGGGGTTTGCGTGGCGCTATCCAGCGAGGGGGCCAGCGTGAGCGTGTAAATTTTGGTCATTCCTTCTCCTCCTTAATACGGCGACTGTCGTTAATTTAAGCATGGCACGATGACTCGGGGAGGGAAAGTCCAGTTCCTGACAGTTTTGCAAAGATGCCTCTATTTTCATTATGAAATAAAGATTGTTTCCGGAGCTGTCTTATTCAAAAAACGAAAGAGTAAGTGATTGCTATGTTATTCGTGCTTTTTTATAATTTGCTACCTTTCTTAGGACCTGCACTCCGCGATCCTCGCGAAAGTTTCCGGGACCCTCAGGTCTCTTTTATGTTGTACGGACGCTAAATTCAATGAGCCGGCGAGATTATGCCTGTTCATCATTTGTACTGTCCTAAAAAAATGTATTTTAGAGAGTTATAATGAAGCTTTTAAAGACAGTACCCGCAGCGGTTATGCTGGCGGGGGGGCTTTTTGCGTCTGTTGGCGCAATGGCCGATGATTCTGTATTTACCGTCATGGATGACCCTTCCGCTGCCAAAAAACCGTTCGAAGGGGTGGTTAACGCAGGCTACCTGGCGCAGTCCGGCAACACCAAGAGCTCTTCGATGACGGCGGATTCCACCCTGACCTGGTATGGTAATACCACCGCCTGGTCGCTGTGGGGCAACGCCAGCAACACGTCGTCCAATGATGAGCGATCCTCAGAAAAATATGCTGTCGGCGGACGTAGCCGCTACAACCTGACCGATATGAACTATGTTTTTGGTCAGGGTAGCTGGCTAACTGACCGCTACAACGGCTATCAACAGCGCGATGTTGTGACGGCGGGCTATGGTCGTCAGATCCTCAACGGGCCGGTGCACAGTCTGCGGTTTGAATTCGGTCCTGGCGTTCGCTATGACGAATATACCGACGGGGATACTGATACCCAGCCGCTGGGTTATGCTTCGGGTACATGGGCCTGGCAGATGACCGATAACGCCAAATTTTCGCAAGGGGTATCGGTGTTCGGCGCCGAGGACACCACGGTCAACTCAGAGAGCGCGTTAAACGTGGCGATTAACGCCCATTTCGCCCTGAAGGTCGCCTACAACGTGACCTGGAACTCTGAGCCGCCTGCGTCCGCGCCGGAGCATACCGATCGCCGGACCTCGCTCTCCCTCGGGTATAAGATGTAATATTTCAGGCCGGGTTTTCCCCGGCCTGTTCGTTTTGGTTTTAGCAATTAGTGATATTATTTTTTCTGGCCGTTCGTTTTACTTTTTGTAAAAAGGAAATAGCCCTCCATTTTTTCTCCATTATTCACGAGCGCCTGACAAATATTCATTCTATTTGACACAAATAGCTAAATATTCGACGGACAAATATGTGATCTGGATCTATACTAACAACCACTGACCGGAGGGCGACATTGCCCGGTCTGATTTCCGTAATAAGAGAATTAACATCATGAAAAACAATCGTTATACCATCGCAGCCCTGGCGCTGTGCGTGCTTTCTTTTGGCGCATCAGCCGCCACGCCCGTTCCGCCATCGGGTCATCAGGATCATACCCAGGTAGGTATCGCCAAAGCCACTGACGTTGAGGCTGGTTCGAATATTGCGCCCGGCGCCCCTACCACCGGAAAATCCATGAACGACGCCTTTAATGTGCATACGCTGATGGCCGGCGAGTGGTCTTAATATTGCAGGCTATCGTTTCGCGAGCGGTCTAATAAGCCGGGTTAAGTGGTACCGGTTTAATGGCCCGCGGTATACATTCAGCAGGTAATATCTCTACCTCTCTTTTATCATGTCCGAATAATATCGTCCGGCGCCATTGGCCAATATTACCGCGCCACATCGCTTATATTCTGCTTTTTATCCGTGGCCCTCTTGTTTTCTCCGCATTCCGCCATCATTTATGCTGTCGCGGCTTTAATCACGTACCAATGATGTGTAAACTACTCCCCGGTGTTATCAGCAGGCGGCTGCAGGGGGGAGCGATCGTTCCGGTCGTGCTCCTATTTTCGCAGAGTGAAGCGGGAACTGCGCCTTAACCTGATGATAATTATGATTATATAGTTTTGTATGTGCTCTTTCGTGCGGGGCACCACTGCAAATAAGGACATAAAATGCCTGTAATTACGCTTCCTGATGGCAGCCAACGCCATTTTGACCACGCAGTTAGTCCGATGGATGTCGCGCTGGATATCGGTCCAGGCCTGGCGAAAGCCACCATTGCCGGGCGGGTAAACGGTGAACTGGTAGACGCCTGTGACCCGATCGAATCCGATTCCACTCTCTCTATCATCACCGCGAAAGATGAAGAAGGGCTGGAGATCATCCGTCACTCCTGCGCGCACCTGTTAGGCCATGCCATCAAACAGCTATGGCCCAACACCAAAATGGCTATCGGTCCGGTTGTCGATAATGGTTTCTACTATGACGTAGACCTCGACCACACCCTGACCCAGGAAGATATCGACGCGCTCGAAAAACGTATGCATGAGCTCGCCGAGAAAAACTACGACGTTATCAAGAAGAAAGTGAGCTGGCATGAAGCGCGTGAAACCTTCGTGAAACGCGGCGAAAGCTATAAAGTTTCTATTCTTGATGAAAACATTGCCCATGATGACAAGCCTGGCCTGTATCATCATGAAGAATATATCGATATGTGCCGCGGTCCGCACGTACCGAACATGCGCTTCTGCCATCACTTTAAGCTGATGAAAACCGCCGGAGCCTACTGGCGCGGCGACAGCAACAATAAAATGTTGCAGCGTATCTACGGCACCGCGTGGGCAGATAAAAAAGCGCTGAATGCCTACCTGCAGCGTCTGGAAGAAGCCGCCAAGCGTGACCACCGTAAAATCGGTAAGCAGCTCGACCTGTATCACATGCAGGAAGAGGCGCCGGGGATGGTGTTCTGGCACAATGACGGCTGGACCATCTTCCGTGAACTGGAAACGTTTGTTCGTTCTAAACTGAAAGAGTACCAGTATCAGGAAGTAAAAGGTCCGTTCATGATGGACCGTGTGCTGTGGGAAAAAACCGGCCACTGGGACAACTACAAAGATGCGATGTTCACCACCTCTTCTGAGAACCGTGAATACTGTATCAAGCCGATGAACTGCCCGGGTCACGTGCAGATCTTCAACCAGGGGCTGAAATCCTACCGCGACCTGCCGCTGCGTATGGCGGAATTCGGTAGCTGCCACCGTAACGAACCGTCTGGCGCGCTGCATGGTCTGATGCGCGTGCGCGGCTTTACCCAGGATGATGCGCATATCTTCTGTACTGAAGATCAGGTTCGCGATGAAGTGAACGCCTGTATTCGTATGGTCTACGATATGTATAGCACCTTTGGCTTCGAGAAGATCGTCGTCAAACTGTCGACTCGCCCGGAAAAACGTATCGGTAGCGACGAGACCTGGGATCGCGCGGAAGCGGATCTGGCGGTGGCGCTGGAAGAAAATAACATCCCATTTGAATATCAACTGGGTGAAGGGGCGTTCTACGGCCCGAAAATTGAATTTACCCTGTATGACTGCCTCGATCGTGCATGGCAGTGCGGTACCGTACAGCTGGACTTCTCTCTGCCGCAGCGTTTAAGCGCCTCCTATGTGGGCGAAAACAACGAGCGTCAGGTGCCGGTCATGATTCACCGTGCGATTCTCGGTTCTCTGGAGCGCTTCATTGGCATCCTGACCGAAGAGTTCGCAGGCTTCTTCCCAACCTGGATTGCACCAGTGCAGGTAGTGGTCATGAATATTACCGATTCTCAGGCTGAATACGTTAACGAATTGACGCGTAAACTACAAAATGCGGGCATTCGTGTAAAAGCAGACTTGAGAAATGAGAAGATTGGCTTTAAAATCCGCGAGCACACTTTACGTCGTGTCCCGTATATGTTGGTCTGTGGCGACAAAGAAGTCGAAGCCGGCAAAGTGGCCGTGCGCACCCGTCGCGGGAAAGACCTCGGCAGCATGGACGTAAATGAAGTGATCGAGAAGCTGCAACAAGAGATTCGCAGCCGCAGTCTTCAACAACTGGAGGAATAAGGTATTAAAGGCGGAAAACGAGTTCAAACGGCACGTCCGAATCGTATTAATGGCGAGATTCGCGCCCAGGAAGTTCGCTTAACAGGTCTGGAAGGTGAGCAGCTGGGAATTGTGAGTCTGAGAGAAGCTATCGAAAAGGCTGAAGAGGCTGGAGTAGATTTAGTTGAAATCAGCCCTAACGCCGAGCCGCCAGTTTGTCGTATCATGGACTACGGCAAGTTCCTTTATGAAAAGAGTAAGTCTTCTAAGGAACAGAAGAAGAAGCAGAAAGTTATCCAGGTTAAGGAAATTAAATTCCGCCCTGGTACTGATGAAGGTGACTATCAGGTAAAACTCCGCAGCCTGATTCGCTTTCTCGAAGATGGCGATAAGGCCAAGATCACGCTGCGTTTCCGCGGTCGTGAGATGGCCCACCAGCAGATCGGTATGGAAGTGCTTAACCGCGTGAAAGACGATCTGGTTGAACTGGCAGTAGTCGAATCCTTCCCAACGAAGATCGAAGGCCGCCAGATGATCATGGTGCTCGCTCCTAAGAAGAAACAGTAAGGCCATCAAGAAACATTTCCGGTGGGCTTCGGCTCACTGGTTTTGTTCGCCTTTGTTTCGTTTATTAACAATGCGAAGTGGAAGTTATTAAAATGCCAAAAATTAAGACCGTACGCGGTGCTGCTAAGCGCTTCAAAAAAACCGGTAAAGGTGGTTTTAAGCACAAGCACGCTAACCTGCGTCACATTCTGACTAAAAAAGCTACCAAGCGTAAACGTCACCTGCGTCCGAAAGCCATGGTTTCCAAAGGCGATCTGGGCCTGGTTATCGCGTGCCTGCCGTACGCATAAGTCGTTAACGTTTAACTTTTTTAACTTAGAATAGATACAGGAGAGCACACATGGCTCGCGTAAAACGTGGTGTAATTGCACGTGCACGTCACAAGAAAATTTTGAAACAAGCTAAAGGCTACTACGGTGCGCGTTCTCGCGTATACCGCGTTGCCTTCCAGGCTGTTATCAAAGCTGGTCAGTACGCTTACCGTGACCGTCGTCAACGTAAACGTCAGTTCCGTCAACTGTGGATTGCACGTATCAACGCAGCAGCACGTCAGAACGGTATTTCTTACAGCAAATTCATCAATGGCCTGAAAAAAGCCTCTGTTGAAATCGACCGTAAGATCCTGGCTGACATCGCTGTATTCGACAAAGTAGCGTTCACCGCTCTGGTCGAAAAAGCGAAAGCAGCTCTGGCATAAGCCAGTTGAAAGAGGGAGCTTGTCTCCCTCTTTTCGTTTCAACACCATCAATACATTGACTTTTATCGGCGCAGGCTTTTCAATACAGCTCTGACGTTTCTTACCAGACAAGGTAATGCAAGCATGAATGCTGCTATTTTCCGCTTCTTTTTTTACTTTAGCACCTGAACTCAGGGGGCTTGCGCGTGAAAGAAGAAACGGAAAACAGCGCCAGAAAGCCTCCCCTGTGGAGGCTTTTTTCGTATATGGATTCGGAATATTAATTTCACTATAACCGGTGTCTGCACCGACATAATGAGGAAAACCATGTCACATCTCGCAGAGCTGGTTGCCAGTGCCAAGGCAGCCATTAACGAGGCATCAGATGTTGCTGCGCTGGACAACGTCCGCGTGGAATACCTGGGTAAAAAAGGGCATCTGACCCTGCAAATGACCACCCTGCGTGAGCTGCCGCCGGAAGGGCGCCCGGCAGCCGGTGCGGTCATCAACGAGGCGAAAGAGCAGGTGCAGCAGGCGCTGAACGCGCGTAAAGCTGAACTGGAAGGCGCAGCGCTGAATGCGCGTCTGGCCGCAGAGACCATTGACGTCTCGCTGCCGGGTCGCCGCATTGAAAACGGCGGCCTGCATCCGGTTACTCGCACCATCGACCGTATTGAAAGTTTCTTCGGTGAGCTCGGCTTTACCGTGGCGACGGGCCCGGAAATCGAAGACGATTACCACAACTTCGATGCGCTGAATATTCCGGGTCACCATCCGGCGCGCGCTGACCACGACACTTTCTGGTTCGATGCCACTCGCCTGCTGCGTACGCAGACCTCCGGCGTGCAGATCCGCACCATGGAAAACCAGCAGCCGCCTATCCGTATTATCGCGCCGGGCCGCGTCTATCGTAACGACTACGATCAGACCCACACCCCGATGTTCCATCAGATGGAAGGTCTGATCGTTGATAAAAATATCAGCTTCACCAACCTGAAAGGGACGCTGCACGACTTCCTGAACAACTTCTTTGAAGAAGATCTGCAGGTCCGCTTCCGTCCGTCCTACTTCCCGTTCACCGAACCGTCTGCGGAAGTTGACGTGATGGGTAAAAACGGCAAATGGCTGGAAGTGCTGGGCTGCGGGATGGTGCACCCGAACGTGCTGCGTAACGTGGGTATCGATCCGGAAGTCTACTCCGGCTTCGCCTTCGGCATGGGCATGGAGCGTCTGACCATGCTGCGCTATGGCGTCACCGATCTGCGCGCGTTCTTCGAAAACGATCTGCGTTTCCTCAAACAGTTTAAATAAGGGCAGGACAGAACAATGAAATTCAGTGAACTGTGGTTACGCGAATGGGTTAACCCGGCGATCGACAGCGAAGCGCTTTCCGATCAGATCACCATGGCGGGCCTCGAAGTAGATGGCGTTGAGCCGGTCGCCGGCAGCTTCAACGGCGTCGTAGTCGGGGAAGTGGTGGAGTGCGGTCAGCACCCGAACGCCGACAAACTGCGCGTCACCAAAGTCAACGTCGGCGGCGAACGCCTGCTGGACATCGTCTGCGGCGCGCCAAACTGCCGTCAGGGGCTAAAGGTCGCGGTAGCCACCATCGGCGCCGTGCTGCCGGGCGATTTCAAAATCAAGGCCGCGAAGCTGCGCGGCGAGCCGTCTGAGGGGATGCTGTGCTCCTTCTCCGAGCTGGGTATTTCCGACGACCATAGCGGTATCATCGAGCTGCCGGCAGATGCGCCCATCGGCACCGATATTCGCGAATACCTCAAGCTTGACGATAACACCATCGAAATCAGCGTCACGCCAAACCGCGCCGACTGCCTGGGCATCATTGGCGTGGCGCGCGATGTCGCTGTCCTGAACAAAGCGCCGCTGAACGCGCCGGAAATCACGCCGGTTGCCGCGACGATTGACGACGTGCTGCCGATTCAGGTTGACGCGCCGCAGGCTTGCCCGCGCTATCTGGGGCGCGTGGTGAAAGGTATCAACGTCAAAGCGCCGACGCCGCTGTGGATGAAAGAGAAGCTGCGCCGCTGCGGGATCCGCTCCATCGACGCGGTGGTTGACGTGACCAACTATGTGCTGCTTGAGCTGGGCCAGCCGATGCACGCCTTTGACCGCGACCGTATTGAAGGCGGGATCGTGGTGCGCATGGCGAAAGAAGGGGAAACCCTGGTCCTGCTCGATGGCTCTGAAGCAAAGCTCGACAGCGACACGCTGGTCATTGCAGACCATAACAAAGCGCTGGCGATGGGGGGGATCTTCGGCGGGGTACACTCCGGCGTTAACGACGAAACACAAAACGTGCTGCTGGAATGCGCGTTCTTCAGCCCGCTGTCCATTACCGGCCGCGCGCGCCGTCATGGCCTGCACACCGATGCCTCTCACCGCTATGAGCGCGGCGTCGATCCGGCCCTGCAGTATAAAGCGCTGGAGCGTGCCACCCGTCTGCTGATCGACCTCTGCGGCGGTGAAGCCGGCCCGGTCATTGACGTTACCAGCAAAGAGAATCTACCAACACGCGCCACCATTACGCTGCGTCGCAGCAAGCTGGATCGCCTGATTGGCCACCATATCGACGACGCGCAGGTCACCGACATTCTGCAGCGCCTCGGCTGCGAAGTGACGGTTGGCGAGGGCGAATGGCAGGCGGTTGCGCCGAGCTGGCGTTTCGACATGGAGATCGAAGAAGATCTGGTTGAAGAAGTGGCTCGCGTTTACGGCTACAACAACATTCCTGACGAGCCGGTGCAGGCGGGGCTGATCATGGGAACCCAACGCGAAGCGGACCTGTCGCTGAAGCGCGTGAAAACGCTGCTGAACGACAAAGGCTATCAGGAAGTGATCACCTACAGCTTCGTCGACCCGAAAGTCCAGCAGCTGATCCACGCCGGGGAAGAGGCGCTGATCCTGCCAAGCCCGATCTCCAGCGAAATGTCGGCGATGCGCCTGTCGCTGTGGACCGGCCTGCTGGGCACCGTGGTCTACAACCAGAACCGTCAGCAGAGCCGGGTGCGCATCTTTGAGAGCGGCCTGCGCTTTGTGCCGGACACCAATGCGCCGCTGGGCATTCGTCAGGATGTGATGCTGGCCGGGGCGATCTGCGGCAACCGCTACGAAGAGCACTGGACACTGGCGAAAGAGACGGTCGATTTCTATGATCTGAAAGGCGATCTGGAAGCCGTTCTGGATTTAACCGGAAAATTAGCGGATATCGAATTCCGTGCTGAAGCGACCACCGCGCTGCATCCGGGACAATCCGCAGCGATTTATCTTAAAGGTGAACGCATTGGTTTCATTGGGGTTGTTCATCCTGAGCTGGAACGTAAACTGGATCTGAACGGTCGCACTCTGGTGTTCGAACTCGAGTGGAACAAGCTTGCAGACCGCGTGGTGCCTCAGGCGCGCGATATTTCCCGCTTCCCGGCGAACCGTCGCGACATCGCGGTGCTGGTCGCGGAAAACGTGGCTGCCGCCGATGTTTTAGCCGAATGTAAGAAAGTTGGCGTAAATCAGGTAGTTGGCGTAAACTTATTTGACGTGTACCGTGGTAAGGGTGTGGCGGAAGGGTATAAGAGCCTTGCGATTAGCCTGATCCTGCAGGATACCAGCCGTACACTCGAAGAAGAGGAGATTGCCGCTACCGTTGCCAGATGTGTAGAGGCATTAAAAGAGCGATTCCAGGCATCATTGAGGGATTGAACCTATGGCGCTTACAAAAGCTGAAATGTCAGAATATCTGTTTGATAAGCTTGGGCTTAGCAAGCGGGATGCCAAAGAACTGGTCGAGTTGTTTTTCGAAGAGATCCGTCGTGCTCTGGAAAACGGAGAACAGGTCAAACTCTCCGGGTTCGGCAACTTCGATTTGCGGGATAAAAACCAACGCCCGGGACGTAACCCGAAGACGGGGGAGGATATTCCCATTACAGCCCGGCGCGTGGTGACCTTCAGACCCGGTCAGAAGCTGAAAAGCCGTGTCGAAAACGCGTCGCCGAAAGACAAATAATCTGAACTAATTAAAAAGGCCGCATTGCGGCCTTTTTCTTTTCTGTCAATCTTTACGCTTTGACGGCGGTGAGCATGATCTCCACCAGGATTTCTGGTCGCGCCATCTCCGCCTGCACGGCCGCTCGTGCCGGGCTATAGCCTTCCGGCATCCATTGCACCCACACCTCATTGAATGCGGCAAAGTCACGCTCGATATTTTTCAACCAGATCTGCGCGGAGAGAATGTGCTGCTTATCGCTCCCGGCTGCGGCCAGCAGCGCGTCGATCTTCTCCAGTACTTCACGGGTTTGTAAAACGATATCGTCTTCATTGCTTTTTGGCGTCTGCCCGGAGAGGAACAGCAGATCGCCATACGCAACGCTGGCGGCAAGACGAGGTTGTGGATTATTGCGAATAATTGTCATGCGGTTTGTTTCCATGTGAGACCTTCTAAAGAAATGTCTGGCATCTGATTGTCGATTAACGCGCCCAGCACCACCGCGCTGCCGGCGGCGAGGGTAAAGCCGAGACTACCCTGGCCCAGGTTCATCCACGGGTGGGGGTAGCCGGCGCGCCCCAGCATCGGCGGGCCGGCTGGCGTTGACGGGCGCATGCCGGTCCAGACTTCGGCCTCGTCCAGCCCCTCCAGTTCAGGAAAGCTGCGGGCGACGATGTTTTTCAGCGCCTGAATGCGGCTTTCGCGCAGTTCGTCGCCGTCGTAGCCGATGTCCACCATCGCCGCGATACGCAGCTGTTGGCCAAGGCGGGCATAAACGATTTTGTGCCCGTAGTCGGTGACGCTGATGTCAGGGGCAATACCTGCTTTTTCAGGATAGGGCAGGGTCAGGCTGTACCCCTTCAGGGCGCACAGCGGCACGCGAACCCCCAGATGCCCAAGCAGAGAACCACTGCCGTTACCGGCGGCGACGACATACTCATCGCCGGTGAGGGTCCCCTGACTGGTCTCCAGGCTGCTGATGCGCCCCCCGAGCTTATTGAGTCGCCGCACCTCACACTGGGTCAGCAGGCTAAAGTCGCTGCTGGCATTGAGCTTGTCGAGCAGGGCAAGGCAGAACTGATGACAATCTGCCGTTTCATCGCCTGGCGAATAGATTCCGCCCTGCAGAGAAGGACTAATATGTTTGAGCGCCGGCTCCAGCTGCAGGCAGGCTTCAGCATTCAGCGCCTGCTGATACTGAGGATCAATCCCTTTTGCTGCTTTATTAAAATCATATTCGCGACGATGGATAATTAATTTTCCGCTGCGCCGCCAGTGGAAATCGGCAAGATTATCCTCATCCCGCCACGCCTGCATGACCTGACGGCTGAGCAGCGACAGGCGTAAAATATGGTCGCCATTCATTTTATTGGTCTGGTTATTACAGGCGCGCAGAAACTGCAGCAGCCAGCGCCACTGCTGGAGAGACATCCTGAGACGCATATTCAGCGGCGAATCGGCTTTGCCCATCCATTTCATTCCCTGCAGGGGAACGCCGCTGTCGGCAAGGGGGGCGACGTAGCGGTAACTTAATTGTCCGCCGTTGGCAAAACTGGTGGCGCTGCCCGGTTCGGCATTGCGCTCCAGTAATTGCACCTGATGGCCGCGCTTGATCAGTTCCCAGGCCGTGGCCAGACCGACCACGCCGCCGCCGATAATGACAATGCGTTTGTTCATAACCCGATATATCCACCGCTGATAAATTTATCGGGTTATGTCAAAGCATTTACCCCAGCGGCGCAATTGACTTTTTATGGTCAGGGTATAACCGCAGGTTAATCTCCTTGAGCTGCTGGCGCAGACGCTGGCAGAGAAAATCGACGAACTTTTGCGCCATCGGGCTCAGGGAAACGTCGGCCCGGCGTAACAGACAGAGGTTAATCGCCATCGGCGGCGTAATGGGATGGATCATCTCCGGGGCCAGGTTGTGCTGGGCGGAAAAGATATCAGTGATGCTGCAGCCCATGCCGCGCTTCACGAACTCGGTGGCCATATAGTAGGTCTGGACGTTTAGCCGGGTGGTGGAAAAGTCGCGACGGGTGGCGATGGCGGCAGAGAGCGAGTGCGGTCCCGGCGAGATCCAGCGCTGCTGGTCGATCTGGTCGATCTCCACCGCCCCCTGACGATAATGACGGTCGATGTACACCAGCGGTACTTCGGCAATCAGGGTGGTCAGGATCTCTCCCTGCTGCACCGGCTGTAGCGTCAGCGCCAAATCTATCTCGCGCAAATCCAGTTTTTTGACCAGCGTCTCGGTGTGCTCGGTAGTGAGCGTCATCACCAGGTTGCTGTTTTGCTGATAAAAGTCGGTCACCAGCTCCGGCACCAGGCTTAACCCCAGGCTTGGCAGACAGCCTAAAGTGATCTTGGCGCGCGGATCGCGAGCCAGGTTGTCGGCCAGCAGGCGCAGGTTGTCCAGGTCCTGATAAATGCTCTGCGCTTTTTCGAAAAGTGTGATCGCCTCGCTGGTCGGCAGCAGCTTGCCGCGCACCCGCTGAAACAGGGTAAAACCCAGCTTCATTTCGGCGCTTTTTAACGCTTTGCTGGCCGCGGGCTGGGAGATATTGAGCGCTTCCGCCGCCCGCGATAAAGAGCCGCAGGTCATGACGGCATAGAAGATTTCCAGATGACGCAGTTTCATGAACAGTTAACTCAGGGTTATAGCCTACCGATAAAAAGTCATTTTCTACTAACACTAAGTTAACATAGATTTAATCACCAATCAGCGCATTGGTTACATCTTGTGCTGTAGACCCCGCCCAATGGCGGCATATTACGCTCTCAGAATCGTTTCCTTTGTACCCAAACAAACCCTCAGGCCGCGGCCAATCAATAATGAAAAAGAGGGAGGATATTTTCTGAGCAGGCCCCCATACACCACCTGACCATCATGGTCGGATTGATTGGCATTAAGGAGTGTTATGAGTGACTCAACGCTCACAGGCAATGCGCCTGTCAGACGAAATATCACGCGGAAAAACGTTATTATTGGTCTGTTATTGCTGCTGTTCGTGTTGATCGCGCTGTGGTGCCACGGTCGACCAGGCAGCGAGCTTGGTCTGCTGGGATTTACGCCGCTGGTGGCGCTAGCGATATTATCGCTGATCGGCGTTGATATTGTGCTGGCGGTCATCTCCTCGATTATTATCGCCATGATAATGACCTCGACCGGCCTGCCGGAAATGGGCACGATGCTGGCGAAATCCACCGGGTCATTTATTGCCACCGTTGGGCTTATCATTATGCTCGGCGCCGGCGTGGGGGAAGTGGCCACCCGCACCGGCGCAGCGGTTGAGCTGGTAAAATTTGTCGTCCATCGCATCGGGTTGTCGAGTCAGACGCGGGTGAAATTCGGCATTGTGGCGTCATCGATTTTAATTTGCGGTTCGCTGGGCACTATGGCCGGTGGCAATGCCATTATCGTGGCAGTAATCATTCCGGTGGCGGCAGCGCAAGCCGGGGAATTTCCCGGGTCGCGGCGGCCCGCCCCCCCCCGCCAACGGTCGCCGCGCTGATGATGACCGCCGGTTCCGTTGGGCTGTTTACCGGGCCTTTCACCCCCAGTACCGTGACGATCCTCAGCCTCGGTGGGTTGAGCTACCCGGACTATCTGCTGTACGTTGGTCTGCCGATGAGCGCGGTCACGCTGCTGGCCGGCTGGGTAATGGCGGGACGGATCCAGAAGATGACCGAAGGCAAACTGCGCTATGACGTCGATCTCGCGGAAAAGCCGCAAGAGGATCTCAGCGCCGCGCAGCAGCGTCGGCGTAAATTAAGCGCGCTGGCCTTCGCGGCGACCATCATCGTGATGGCGATCGTTGGCGTGGTGATTAAAGCCGGCTTCAGCTTCGCGATAATCGTGATGCTGCTGGTGGCCCTGATGACCGGCCTGGTAGGCGGCCTGCGACCGACGCAGATCCTTCAGGCCCTGTATCACGGCTGCGGCCGCCTGGTGTGGATGTTTATTCTCTACTGGCTGTACAACCCGATCCTTGAGCTGATGGATGGCCTGCACGCCTATCAGGGGCTGCTGGAGTATACTCAACCGCTGCTGGAGGGGATCTCCCCGGCCTGGCTGTGCTTTAGCATCTTCGCGTTCAATATTATCGGCCATGTGCCCGGTGCGGCGGTGGCCCAGATGACCTTTACTCATAAAATCTTTGGCCCGATGCTGATGGCCGCCGGCGTGCCGCCCCAGGGGACCACCGCCGTGCTGCTGGCCTCATCCCAGGTGGACTGGTTCGGGCCGTTTCCCTCATCAGATATGTTCGGCCAGATGGGGCTGGCGCAGTCTACTCATCTGAAATATATGCTCTATAACGGCTGGGCAATCGTGGTGGCGAACATCATTCTCTTTGCGCTGCTGTTTCAGCTTCTGGCGTAAAGCGGGATGGTCGACGCGGGGGAGCCTCCTCCGCGTCGACGTTTGGTCGTGAGGTTTTCCTTTTCTCACCGCGACAGCCACCGTAAAATCAGCCTCTTGTTCCCACTGCGTAATGGAATCTATGCTGACTCTCGCCCATCTTCAACAGCGCCGTAGCCGGCGTTGGCTCTTCGGATTAACGCTGTTGCTGCTGGTCACCCTGCTGATCAGCCTGTGCGCGGGGGAGCAATGGATCCCGCCCGGCGAGTGGCTCAGCGCCAAAGGTCAGCTGTTTATCTGGCA
>ERZ859738.970-NODE-970-length-15585-cov-6.483387_pt1 | contig 15585 bp, 8 predicted proteins | sample MGYA00510122_ERZ859738 | MGnify/ENA primary metagenome ERZ859738 (study PRJEB30046, sample SAMN00715139) | human gut metagenome | study: EMG produced TPA metagenomics assembly of the A metagenome-wide association study of gut microbiota in type 2...
CCGGGGCGGCCGGGGGCCGGGGTGCCGGTGATGGGGGCGGTGTCGCCGCCGTTGTTGTCAGCGGCATTGTCGCCGCTGTTGTCGCTGTTGCTGTTGCCGCAGGCCACCAGGCTCAGAGCCATGACCAGCGTCAGCGCAAGGGCAATGAACTTTTTCATAATGTATATCTCCTTTTCATTTGGTGTCGTTTTGTTTTGGATGTCTCATCCTTACAGCTAACAGCTTACGGCAGGTGTGTAAAATGAGAAAGCGCGGTCATGTAAAATCCATGTCAAATCGCCGGATCCGGGCGCTGCAAAAAAATGTCAAAAATTTTTGAAATTGAGTGTTGACATTTTTCCTTATGCTTGCTATAATGTACAAGCTTGAGTTCGACGACAACGAAAGCGCAGCACGGCCAAGTAGTTCAGTTGGTTAGAACGCCAGCCTGTCACGCTGGAGGTCGAGGGTTCGAGCCCCTTCTTGGTCGCCATATATGCTGCTGTAGCTCAGTAGGTAGAGCGCATCCTTGGTAAGGATGAGGTCGGCGGTTCGAATCCGCCCAGCAGCTCCAAAAAGTCCTGTTTTCGAGAGAAAACAGGACTTTTTCTTTACTTTTTGGCTGATTTTATCTGTGGATCAGGGTGTGGGGCAACTTTGACCCACACCCTGACCCACACGCGGAAATACGCGGAAAGAGCGAAAGAGCACCGGAGAGGAAGTTCGGTTTCCTCTCCGGTGTTTTTATCATTTTCGGCTTTTACATCACCTGTGCCATGAAGCTACCCATGGTCTGGGCGGCTTCGTCCTGCTTCTGGCGGGTGGCGTGGGTGTAGGTGCGGAGTGTGAATCCGGCATCGTAGTGGCCCAGCATGCTGCTGACGGTTTTGACGTCCACGCCGTTTTGCAGTGCCAGCGTTGCGAAGGTATGTCTGAGGTCGTGAAAGCGTATGTGCGGCAGTCCTGCGTCTTTCAGAATTTTCTTATGCTGGTTCACAATGGAATCGGGGTAGTACATCTCGCCGGTGACGGGCGACGGGAACATATACGGGTTGTCGGGATGCTTCTTGTGTTCGGCAACCAGCAGGTCAACAGCCTCCTGTGGAATACTGACCTTTCTGACCGATGTCTCCGTTTTGGGGCGCGAGAGTGTCAACTCCCCATTGGGATTCTTGACGTACTGCTTGCTGACGGAGATGGTCTTATCCGTGATATCGAGGTCACTCCACAGGAGAGCGGTCAGCTCACCTTTGCGCAGTCCGCTGACCAGTTCCAGATAGAACATGGGCAGCAGGCCCCTTTTGTCCGCGGCGTCGAGGTAGGTCTTGATATGCTCCGGCTGGAGAATTTGCATCTCGAATTTCTGCACCTTCGGTGCGATGCAGTCTTCAGTGGGGTTGCGGAGGATCAGGCGCTCTTTCACAGCGCGGTTCAGGGCGTTGTGCAGCATCAGGTGCAGACTGCGAACGGTGGTGCTGCTAAGGCCCGGATTGCCGTGACCGCTTTTGCGGTTGGTACGACCGCTCTCCATCAGCTCCTTGTAGAGCTTTTGCAGGTCGTGTGCAGCCAGCTTCGCGAGCTTGATGTTGCCGATGCGGGGGATGGTGTACTGCTCGATCATCAGGTGGTAACGATCCGCCGTGGCGACGCGGACATTTGGCTTGGCGTAGATGTCATACCAGCTTCGCAGCCACGTGGCTACGGTGTACTCGTCGGCACGACTGACATCGACGCCCTTGGTGGCTTCCATTGCGGCGGCCAGCTTCGCTTTGCACTCCGCCTGCGTCTTGCCCAAGACGTTTTTGATGATGCGCTTGCCGGTTTCTGCGTTGTAGCCTGCGGTGTAGCGACCCTCCCAGCGACCATCGCTGCGTTTGCGGATATTTCCTTCTCCATTTGCACGTTTCTTCGCCATCGAATCAACTCCTTTGCTTTTTGTTAGCAAACATACATACCACAAAATCGCCGGAATAGCTACTACTTTTTGAAGAGGGGTTTCTTTATTTATGGCGACGCAAAACGATACGAACAAGAAAAAGGATCGTGTCACACAAATGGCCCCGCGCCTTTTCTTGTTGCCGATGTTTGAAGTGTATGGTATTCTGTTCTCGGAAGGAGTGATTGTATGCCCAAACGTAACAACAGACTCAAGGAATATTTTGGGTTCATTCCCATCAATCCGACTGTAAACTTCTATGAGCATCCCTGTGCGGGGACGCTTTCGAATATATCCAAGGCAGTCCAGACGGAGGAGATGGTCCTCCTCGCGCTTGACCGTGAGGAACAGTTTTCTTCTCCTGTCCTAAGATATACTTCTAAGAAACTAAAGACTGACGAAATCTGCGACAAGGCCGTTGCAGTCAATGTACTGAACTTTCTCTATACACCGCAGGAATACAGAACTGCGGAAAGGTGTCTCGATGCAGTAAAAAGGGACACGGGTAGACATATGGGAGAACGGGCCATCATCTCAGGTGTACCAGAGAGTGTGTTGTATGGACCGTTAGGGAATGAAATATGTAAGGCTGCTGTGGCGGCAAAATGGGAGACGCTCACGTATGTGCCAAAGGAATTCATCACGGCATATATGCTTATGAGCGCTGCAGAGGCCATTCCTGAGGGAGATAGTCTCTATGATGTCTCCCACTACTTCCCTCGTGCAAAGCTCACCAAGACGCTCTGTTTGGCGATTATGAGGCGAGCCGGCAAAGGATTTGCTTCCTTACCTCCACGTTTCAAGAAGGATAAGGACGTGATTGACGCTGCCATATCCAGCTATCCGGATGCTGTGATGGAACTGGCAGATGAACAGCTCACAGAGGAACGGCTTCACCGAGCACTGGAACTGGATGATACTTTGCTCCACCGGCTGCCGGATGAGATTTTGGATCGTTTCGGGATTGAACACCCTGCGAATGCGGCTCAAGCGAAGGACGCAGCTTCTTCCCTGCCGGAAATCCGCACCGTTGAGCTGGAACTGCCGGAGGTACCCGGAACTGCCATGGCGACGACCACCTCTGCCCTTCCCGCTCTCTATGACCTCACCGCCGGTGACAGCATTCCGAACACCGGAAAGTTCTTCTACATCACCGACCTGCATCTTGAATCCCAGCTTGGTTTGACCGGTATGACTGTTGATGAAATCAAGGGTAAGGTGGCGCAAAAGGTCGATGAGATGCTGGGCGGCCTCAGCAAAGAAGATATGTCGGATGGCGTCCTGCTCGTCGGCGGCGATGTAGCCGACAGCGAGGAGGTTGCCAAAATCTTTTTTGATGCGGTTTTCTTCCGTTTTCGCGGGCCTATCATTTTCGTCCTTGGCAATCACGAGCTGTGGGATGGCTGCACCTACGCGAGTGGTGAATCCTGTCGAAAGAGGTCGATAGACGAGGTCGTAGCAGCTTACAGGCGATTCTACAAAGTCGGGTTCGACTTTGAGGGGAAGACATATTGCCTTGAAAACGAGGTTCTCGTCTGCTATAAGAACTCCATGCAGCGGAACTCTGATGAGTTCGGTGTTGGCCGCAAAACCGCAGGGATGCCCCGTGGAGGTCTCTGCGTCCTCACAGAAGAAATGCTTTTACACACCAGTACCGACGACCTGCGGGAGTTCTTCGATGAATGCTCCATGATTGTTCTCGGCGGACTTGGTTTCTGTGGACTTAATCCGCGCTATAACGCCGACACAGGCCTGTTCCGAGATAGAGTGTCCCGTGAGGAAGATATCGAGCGTTCCAAGCGGTTCAGGGCTGTATACGATAGAGTCATGTCCTGCGCCAGTGACAAGCGGGTGGTCGTTCTCACTCATACACAGATGGAGGACTGGACGACAGGTGCCCCCAATAAGGGCTGGGTCTATGTGAATGGACATACGCATCAGAATGGGCTGGTAAAGACAGATGACGGCGTAGCCGTACTCTATGACAATCAGGTGGGCTACAAGCCGAAAAAGTGGCATCTCAACCAGTTTTCGCTAGAGAGGTATTACGACCCATTCGAAGCATGGGCGGATGGCATCTATCAGATAACACCACAGCAGTATATGGATTTCAATGCCGGTCGTGGCATCCAAATGGAATACTTCCGGCAGCAGGGAGACATTTACGCACTGAAGCAAAAGGGCATCTATATGTTCATGCTGCAATATGGCCTTGGTCTATATTTGCTGCGTGGCGGCCAGAAGCTCAATGTATTTCATGGACTGGAATACTACGCTGCCAACTTGGAAAAGTATGTTGAAAAGATTCAGATGGCATTCAGGCCGTACCGCAATGCACTTGATAAGATTGCTGCAGAGGTGAAGCGGTTTGGCGGTTCCGGATATGTGCATGGAAGTATCGTAGATATAGACTTCTATAATCATATCAATCTTGACCCGTTCAATGGAATCATTATGCCATATTTTGCTCTCGACACAACAGGCCGAATAGGCTTTCGCTCTATACGCGAACTATTGGAATCATCTCCTATTCCCGCACGGGGGAGTAATGGAAATCCGTTGTTGTCCGCTTACACAAAGCTGCTGGATGCTGGCGGCATGTCTATCCTCGTGCCGACCGTTAAAGAAGATGCTTTGGCAGTGGTGCCGACGGAGATACTGGACGAAAAGGATATTTACGCGCCGTCCCGTGTTATGAAGTCTATCCAATACCTGTTGGACAAGGGTGTTGTGAGGGTTTGGAACGATGCTGTACTCGCCATGGTTGATAAGAATGCACTACCGGAGACTCAACAGGAGCTACAGAAAAACAGAACGTGACAAAAATCCAGACATCGTCTGGATCTTTGTCATGTTGGCTTCTCTTATCTCTTTTACCCATTATAAAGGGCCTACGGCGGAAGTTTACTTGTCATATTATATACTCTAAGGTAACACCGCACAAATACAAAATACACTTTTCCCGACAGTAACTCTGCTAAAAGATAGGGTGTTGCCCTGTATTTTGGGCCGCAAGCGCGCACTAATTCAAGCTGCCAGGCAGGGTCTGTCAGCCAGAATCAGATTCGCTAACGCGAACATGATATTGAATTTGGCTCTCTGCTTTTCGAGCCCTCGGTATCGTGTTTTTCGGAAACGCAGCTGTTTCTTGACAACACCGAATACGTGCTCTACTTTCGCACGGACAGAGGACTTTGCGTGTTCTGCTTTCTTTGCGGCATACTGGCCGCTTTTGCTCAGTTTCTTCACTTGGGATGGCCGGCGATTGATTCTGTATTTGATTTTGCGGCCAGCCTTGTTGCGGATGATCGCATCATCATGTTTTCCCGCACCGAGATAACCGCTATCACCGTAAACGACCTCTTCTTCTCCGGTCAGCAGCTTTGATGTTTTTGTGACATCATGGACGTTGGCTGATGTCGCCTCCACGGTATGAACCAGTCCGCTGTCCTTGTCAACACCGATATGTGCCTTATAACCGAAGTACCAGGTATTGCCTTTTTCACCTGATGTGCATCCGGATCCTGCTTCTTCTCACTGTTTTTGGTAGAAGATGGTGCGGAAATGATGGTGGAATCCACTATCGTTCCCTTTTTCAGAATGAGGCCTCGTTCCATAAGTGCGGCAACCACCTGAGAGAACAGCTTTTCCTGCAATCCGTTCTTGATCAGCAGATTGCGAAAACGGCCAAGGGTATCGCCGTCTGGACCCTGATTGCTGGAATCGATGCCGCAGAAATCCGAAAACGCACGGCTGTCGATTGCTTCTGCTGCGGTTGCCTCATCACTCAGGTCGTAAAGATTTTGCAGCAGATACAGCCGCAGCATGATCTCCAGCGGATAGGGCTTATTGCCACGCTCTCCTTTGTAATAGCACGGCCGAATCAGGGATAGCCATTCCTTCCACGGGGACGATTCGTTCGATCTGACTCAGAAACTCTTTTTTCTTTGTCCGCACCTGCGCCAACTCATCGCTGAATGCGGAAATCGTCATCTGTTTATCCATGCGTCCATTTTATCACACTTTGCATTCGCTTTGCTTTTTTGCGGTATTGCCTTAAATAATTCCGCCTTCCCGGAACCGGGAAGGCGGAGATTTTGAGAAACAAAGTTTTATTGACGCAGTATCGTGTCAAGAAACGCGTCAACCTGACAGATCGTATCTTCATTGACCGTTTGACTGCCCTTTTTCCGAACGACCGTCATGTGGCCGCTGCTTTCTTCCTCCTGTACCAGCCGAAAGGTAACGGGAGCATCGGCCAGCTCGCCGCGGTGCGCATACAGCGCGCAGCCATCGGGGGTCACTTCAACGTCCTCGCTGCCTTGCAGGACAAGTGCCGGAACATTGGCACGGGAAAGCCCCGCCGCGGCGGTCGGGCTGCAATTCCTTCCAAACAAAATGCGCTGCATCGGCAGGATCAGGCCGCACAACAGCTTTCCGAATTTGGGTATGTTTCCGGTCGCCTGCGCGATAACAGCCTCGTCCGATGAGAAAAACGGCGCATAGGCTACGATCCCGCTCACCGGCTTATCCGTGCATTGCCGCACCGCACAGACGGCGTATGCGCCCATGCTGTGCCCCATCAGGATGACGGGACGGGAACCGTCATCGACAAAATCAAGCGCATGTTTCAGGTCGATCACCGCCTGCGGGAAGCCGTAAAAATGTCCGGTGCTGCCCTGATAGCCGCTGTATGCAAACGCGAACACCTGATATCCCTGTGCGGCAAAGTGGTGGATCTCCGGCAGATAATACGCGATGCCCGTTCCCATTCCGTGGGCAAAAACAAGTAAACCGCGCGTCCCCGCCTCATTCCAGAGATACCCTGCAAGGTGATTTCTGCCGCTGGGGAATGTCACCCCGCGCCCGTCTATGTTCGCTTCCGGCCGCTTTTCCGGGCGGAACATGGCGGCGTTCACAAGAAAGGCGGCAATGAAGAATATGATCGGCAAAAGAAGTATGAATATCAGCATACGCTCCCTCTCTCAGATGCCTCAATGCACATTAAGCGATGCGTATTGCTCATTATACTCGAAAAAGGCAACTTGTCAATAGGGTGCGGTTCGGAACGCGGTCGGAGCCAATGGCACTATAAAACATGACGCACCTTTTCAGCATGGTTTCTGCGGCTCGTCAAACAGTCCATGCGCAGCTGCAAAAGAGCATTGGATCCCGGTTTCCCGGTCTCCAATGCTCTTTTTGTTTTATTTACGCGGCTTTACGCGAAGCGCTTATTTGCCAAGCTCACAGAAGCGGTGCAGAATCGCCGCCACCTGTGCGCGTGTGGCATTGCCCTTGGGGTTGAGCTTGCCGCCGCTGCCCTTGACCAGTCCCTGACCGACTGCCCAGTTCATCGCGGAAACCGCGTAGCTGCTGATCTCATTGCGGTCGGAGAAGCGCGAGAGGTTATCCTCCAGCGTCACAAGGTCAAGACCCTTATAGACGACATAGCGGAACAGGATCGTCGCCAGCTGCTCACGCGTGATGTTTGCCTCCATGTTCGTGCCGTCGGAAATGCCGTTCTTCATCGCCCATTCGCGGCCTGCGGCGTACCACGCCGCACCCTTGGTCGTGTCAACGCCCTCCATGCGCGCAAGGATCGTCACGATCATGCCGCGCGTGGTCGATGCGTCCGGGCCAAAGGCTGCGCGGCCTGTGCCGTTCATCATGCCCTTTTCATAGACATACGCAACGTCCTCATAGAACCAGTCGCTCTCGCGCACGTCGCTGAACGGCAGCTTCGTGCTGTCCGATGCAGACGGCGTGGTGGGCTTGACCGTAGACGGATAGCTCGGGATGACCGGCTGCTCGTTTGCGGCCTGCTCGCTGCGCGCGGCGGCCAGCGCCGTCCTGACGTTCTCGGTCAGCGTGTTGAGCTCCGTCTGATACACGGTGTCGCCCGCGGCCGCAATACCGGCCTCCAGCGCGTCGATCGCGTCCTGCAGGGCGTTCATGGTCTTTTCCGAAACCAGACGCAGCGAGCCGTCGCTCACAGCATTCTTTGCCTCGGCCAGAGCCGCAGCGGCCTCCGCCGTGCTGACGGTGAACTTTGCAAGCTCCGCGTCCGCGGCCTTGATAAGGGCGTTGATTTCGCTCTGCGTGCTGTTCTCGTCGGCGATCGCGTCCTTCAGCGCCTTGATCGCCGCGTCAAGCGCGGTGGTATCCTCGCCGGTGATCTTTGCGCGCGCCGCTTCCAGCGCCTCGAGTGCTGCGTTTGCCGCGTCACTGTCAACAGCCGGCGTGCCATAGGCCTCGACCTCGCCGATCTGCATCAGATAGCCGTCCCTGCCTTTGTCTACCAGCTTGTCGCCGTAGACACGGACAAAGCGTGCCGTCTGCGCGTCAAATCCGATCTCGCGCCAGCCCTCCATGCCCGGATCGCCATTTCTGACCGCGACATCCGTCCACGTCGTGCCATCGAGCGAAACCTGCACGCGATAGTCGACCGGGAATGCGAAGCCGCTGCCGCCATAGATGCGAACCTTGTTCACGGCGAACAGATCGCCCATGTCAAACGCGCACCATTCATGCGCGGTCGCCTCGTCGTGGTTGACGCCGACATTCGACGTCCAGCCGTTGCCGTTCTGTGCAATGCCGTCGTTGAGGTATTCTGCTGCCCAGCCCCACTGCTTATACGTGCCGTCGGGCGTGGTGCTGGAAACGTAGTACTTCTTGTTCAGAAGCAGGTTGCTGTCCGGTTCATAGTGCACGACCTCATCCTCTGTCGTGCCGGGCGCCGGCGTGGGGATGGTGCCGTCGTCGTTGTAGATCTCAAGCTCGCTGGCCGCGCAATAGGTGCTGTTCGTCGCGGCGACGTTTACGCGCACATAGCGCGCCGTCTGCGCATCAAACGTGATGGAATAGGCCGCGCCGTTTTCCATCGTCTTATCCGCGGCGGTGTAGACGACCGCCCAGCTCTTTCCATCCTGCGAGACCTCGATCGTGAAGTCCTTCGGCATGCCCTGACCGGCGCTGACCGGCCCCATCTCACCAGCTGCCGGATAGAGGTCGACGCGGTTAAACGTCTTGCTCTCACGCAGATCGGCCGTGATCACAGCCTGCTGCGTGCCGACCGACTTCCAGCCGTTGTTTGCGTTTTCCGGCTCACGCACACCGTCGTTGAGCTTGCTGATATACCAGCCGTTGCCGCCCTCGGAGCTGTCGGCGTAGACATTTGCGTCCAGCGCGATGTTCGCGTTTTCTTCCTTGCCGCTCTCGTAGACATAGCCCGCCGGAAGCTGATACAGCGCGCCGTCGCCCGCTGCCAGCGTCACGGTCAGCTCGCCGCCGCTGAGCGCCGCATCGAAAAGCGTGCCGTCCTGCGCGCTCACGCGCTTGAGGGACGTGATCGCGCTGTCGAGCTTTACGCGGATGGTGGCTGCATTTGTGTAGTCATTGTTGACCAGCATCATGTAGCCCTGCGTGCCGTTCTTTTCCTTGAGGTAGGAGACCGTAAAGTTCGTGCTGTCCACGCCCTGCGCAAAGAAGCCCTCGGGAATGGGCAGATCGCCCCACGTCTCGCCGTTGAGATAGACCTCCTCCGCGTTCAGCCTGGCAAGCGTCGTGCCGAGCGCGTGGATCTCGCTGTTAAGCTGCTTGACCGCCTCATAGCTCTTGGGATTCGGCGTACCGTCCAGAAGGATGATGCCGTCGGCAAACGGCTCGGAGCGGTTGCTGGGGGTAAACCATGTGAAGTAGGAGAACTGTTTATAGCCAAAGGCCAGACCCATCATGGCCTCATAGCGGATCTCGGATGCAGACGGCGCACGGTACGCACCCGGGATCTGAACCGACTGCAGATAGTTTGCCGTCTTGACGTCGTTTTCTCTGCCCACTTCCCAAACGGCGCGCATATTGCCAAGGAAGCCGGAGCGGTTCATGGCTGTGCTGTTGTCGGGATAGGGGTACAGGTCGTACATCAGATAATCCTGCGGATAGCCGCCCGCAGCGTTCAGCTTGAGATAGTCGTTCATCTGATCCTTTGCCTGCTCCAGCGTCGCATATGCCCACGCCGGGAGGAAGTTCAGATGCATATAGCCGTTGGGATCGGCCTGCTTCATGGCCTGATGCACGGCGTTATACGGGTTGGCGTTCGCCGGCTCGTCCAGGATATAATAGCCCGCCACGCCGGGGACGTTGCGATACTCGCCGATCAGAGATTTGATCTGCTCCGCCGTCAGGCTCATGAGGTTGCCGCCAAAACGGCTGTCCGCGACGCTCACGTGCATGCCGTATTTGTTGGCGTATTCCGCCATCTTAAGGTTCGTTGCCTTGCTGTTGAGGTCGTTGCCGGTAACGTTGTTGACAAAGTTGATCCCGGCGTCGGCCATCAGCTTGTACTGCTCATCCCAGCGGGAATCGTCGCTGACCTTGTCCATATACTCGCTTGTGGGCGGCCAGAAGATGGAGATGAGAATGTTGTCGTCAAAGCTGAATTTCTTTTCAACGACCGTAACGGAGATCTCTTTTTTGATGTTCTCGCCGTTTTCGTTTCTTGCGGAGTTTGCAACGGTCGCGGTGATCGTCGTGCTGCCAACGGCTTTGGCCGTGATCACACCGTTTTCGTCAACGGAGGCGATAGCCGGATCTGCGCTTTCCCAGCTGACGCTGTGATCCAGCTCGTCAACTGCCGTAACCGTCACCTTGACGCTGTCGCTTTCGCCAACGGTCAGCTCCAGCGCGCTCTTGCTCACATCCACTGCAAAATTGTTTGCGCTGAGCGTGCCGAATGCGGCCAGCTCCGACAGCTGCACAACATAGGCTCCGTCGTTTGCGGCATATGCGCGCTTCGTCACATACAGCCGGACGTAGGAAGCCTCCACCGGTTCTTCCAGATCAAAGCAGACCGGCGCGCCGGGCGTTTTCTGACCGGTGACCTTTACCACATCCGTCCAGTTCTTGCCGTCGGACGAAACCTGCAGCTGATAGTCGATTGGGAACGCATAGCCATACTTGCCATCGTCCGAGCGCGGGAAGATCACAAAGCGGCTGAGCTCATACGTCAGGCCAAGGTCAATGCTTGCGTACGCGACCGTATCCGCCGATGCGCCCTCAACGGGCAGCGTCGTCCAGCCGTTCGCGCCGCCGTAGCCGACGACGCCTCGGATATAGCCGTCGTTCAGCAGCATGCTGCCCCAGATGCCCTCCGGCGCAACATAGTCGGACGAAACGCTGACCATCTTGTTCAGCGCTGCGTTTTCCGTGCCTTCGGGCTGCCATGCGCGCAGGTCATAGCGGCCCGGCGTGCCAAACACCGCAAGCTCCGACAGCTGCACCATGGTTCCGCCGCGCTTTGTCACATAGATCCGGACATTCTTTGTCGTGACCGCCGTCTCCAGATCGAAGAAGACCGGCGCAGTGGGCGTGGCCTGACCCGTCACCGTGACGAGATCTGTCCAGGTCTCGCCGTCGTCCGAGGTCTGAAGCACATATTCCACCGGGAAGTTATTTGCGTATTCGCTGTCAGAGCGCGGGAATACCACGATCCGGCTGATCTCATACGACGCACCGAGGTTGATGGCCGCCCATGCAACCTTGTCGGCTGCTGCCCCCTCTTCAAATGGGTGCGTCGTCCAGCCGTTCGTGCCGTAAGGCGCGGTCGTTGAAACAATCACACCATCGGTCAGCTGGACAGATTCCCAGCAGCCGAGTCCCTCTTTAAAATCAGAGGACACGCTGACTTTCTTGTTCAGCGCAATGTTCGCCGTGCCGTCCAGCGCCCACGAGGCGATATCATCCTTTGTGCCGGTGGGCTTCTCATCGCCGCCCGATTCCTGCACGACCGTGCCCCAGATGGCAAACTCCTGCAGCTGCACCAGCTTGCCGTCGTTGCCCGCGCCGCCAATGGAATCCTGCGCATAGCGCTTTGTTACATTCAGCCGCACATAGCGCGCCTCCACAGCGCTGTCCAGCTCGTAGAAATACGGTTCGGCCGGGTCTTTGGGCGCGCCGGTCTGCTCTGCCGCAACGCTCCACATCTCGCCGTCCAGCGAGGTCTCGATCTGATAGTCGGTCGGGAAAATGGCGCCTGCGCGCGCAAATACGCCGAATTTGGATACCGAGCAGCGCCTGCCCAGATCAAAGGTCAGCACAACCTGCACGCTCGCGTCCGGCTCGCTATCATAGGGGTTTGTGGAAAATCCCTGGCCATCCAGCACGCCGTCGTGGACAAAATCCTTGCTCCAGTGCTCACTGGGCATTTCATAGCTGTTTTCCTGACCCATCGCATTATGCGTGCCGTTTGACACTGTCAGCGTCGCGCCCACAGCCAGATTGGTTGTTCCGGCCGGAGCGTAGTCGCTGAGCGACGCGTCCGCCGCAGCTACCGCGGGCAGAATGCCGAGCAGCATCGCCAGCACCAGAACCAGCGTCAGCCAGCGCCGAAAACTTCTGTTTTTCATTTGTATACCTCCTCATTTCTCTATGTGCATAAAAGCCAGAGCCGGCCTACGCCTTTTCACCGTCTATTTGCACAATTCTATAGATAAGTATAAGGATTTTCTGAACAAATGAGAGTCAACGCTTTTTGTGCGATTGGTGTCTTTTTTTCACTGGAAGCAAATGCTATTGTGGATTTTGCGCATTCCGCCGCACAATTTTCTCTATCATTCACACGCCATTCGCATTGATTTGTTTGGCTTTCTATGGAATTTTTATTGAAATCGTCAAAATTAACTCAGATTAGTTTTGTTATTCTGCTATCGGTTTTGTCAAAAGGTTCTTTCCCACGCAAACTGCCCGCAGACAGCGGCACTAATTGGGGGGCAAAATGGGGGTAGGGAAAGCAGGCACGCAGTACTGGACCTGCAGAATTTCAGATATCTACACCTGTCGAGCATATTCAGTGAACTGTAAATCGGTTTATTGTATAGATCGACATATAACAAACGACCCCTGCTGCAGAATTTCTGCAGCAGGGATGCGCGATTGTAGTACAGTATTTTTTGTGTTTTTTGCCGGAAAGAGAGTGCTCTTGTATTTTTCAGGAAGAACGGTTATGATGGTCTTGTAAATTTAAACCCCGGCATACTGCACGTCAGAATACGAAGGGAGATAAAAATGGATTTCTTAAGCTATAGAGAGCAACTGGGAATTGGACTGTGCGACAATAAAAAATATCAACATTTTCTTACAATTCTATTCAATTTCTTGAACGGAATTCCGACAGACCGCAGTTTTTCGGGAATCAGTACGAAAGAGTATTTACGCTTTTGCAGTACAACTGGAACGCAAATAAGCAATACGTATATGAATGAGCAGCGTGGCGACAATCGATATAACCATTGCATTCGTGTTTTTGCAGAAAATGCGGATGAACCCAAGAACTTCTTCTCGTATTATATCGCATTCACAAATGTGCTGCCCATAAAGCGTGACGGTTATGCCTTTTTAGAGCGAGGCACATTTGCAAATTTATTGGTTCAGATGCTGAAGGACTCGCATATTGCGGTCGACTTGGTTGTAAAGAATGGAGAATACTTTGTTTTTCCAAAGGGCGCGGTTGAGTTGGATTCTGCGCTCGTGTCACAGCCATTAACATGGTTAAATCAGTATGATACCTATATAATGTAGGTGTTCGACGAACTACAAAGTAGGGATTACCGCATACAAATTGGAGGTCATCGAGTTTGAAACAAATCAGTGACAAAAACATCCTAAAAAATGGCGCAACAAAGCAGACTGTCGGTTAGGCGGCCAAAAAACGAGGATGACAGATTACCCCAACGAAGGTAACGGAGAGGCATTTAAGACTATAAACCCCATATGGGCAAGCATTTCAAAGGCTTTTTTTGAGAAATCTAGCGAGCTACAGGGGGCTTATCCTCCTGTGCAGGCAGCTGGATTGTACGGCACATTCTTGCTCAGAATGTGATAGATATCGCGCATAAACGAAAAGGCGGGGGATCATTTCTGATGAAGCGGTCCGCCTGCCTTTTATATCTGCTCAGCGCAGTGTCCGCACGTACTCAGAAGGCGTCATGCCGGCCACGGTGCGAAACTGACGAGAAAAGTGCTGCTGGCTGGAGAAGCCCATGCGTAAGGAAATTTCACCCATGGACAGCGTGCCGTCTCGGAGAAGGAGCTTACTTTCCTCAATGCGGATCTTTGCCAGATAATTGCCCGGCGTCATGCCGAGCTGTGTGCGAAAAATACGGTGCAGGTAGGTTGTGCTGATGTGCGCGGCATCGGCGAGCTGCTGTAACGTGATCTTTTCTCCTGCTTTAGAGGAAATGATCTGTACCAGTTGGTCAGCGATGCGCTGTTCGGCGTGACTGGTGGATGGGAGCTGCGCTGCGGGTTGGAAGGAACGCTTTTTTTCGCAGCGGATCAGGTCAGCCAGAAGCAGTTTCAAAAGGCTCTCCACACAATCATATGCGAAGTCTGTACTGCTGTGTTCGTCCAGCATCCGGCGCAGCAGTGTGATCTGGCGTGCGGTAAGCGCAAGGACCTGGCCGCAGAGAGAAGAGCAGGGGGAATCGACGGCCGCACGGAAAGAGACGGTTAGAAAGCTGACGGGAAGATCGGCATACTGCATGTGCCAGATGTTCCGGTTGATGAGCAGCATCTGCTGTGGCCGGAGCAGAATATCCACGCCGCCGACCAGATTGTGCAGTTCGCCCCGGTCGACATAGACCAACTCCAGTGCCTCATGCTGTTCGCCGCGGAAGTAAAAATCCCTACTGCATTCCTGATAGAAAAAGGTATAGAGCCGCTCCAGCTTCAGATCGCTGGAGGCACCGTAGAATATCTCCGCCGGGTGCTCGCCCAGAAGTGAAAGCACATCGGGACGCGCGGTGCAGATGTCAAAGCAGCAGAGGGCATCCAGCGCGGTGACTGAAAACCGGACACCGGGGCGCAACTTAAAGACACGGTCGAGATAGTAGAGACTGTAAGACTCTGCTTCATAGATTACAAGCAGCGGCATCCCGGAAACATAATCCAGAACGACTGGCTCCTGCGACAGCCACTCTTTTATGGGTTCGCCGGCACGGACACAGCAATGACTGGTGCACGGCATATCGTCCGGGAGCGAGGCGATGACAGTGCCGAATGTCTGCGCGGAGGAGAGGTTCTTGCTCTGCATAGTGAAGCCTCCTTTTGCACTATATTTATCACAAGGTACTTGGAAATGCAATATTTTTTTCCATATACCGCATGGAATTTATACGATACTGCACAGAGTAGGGGGAAACGTTGCTTTCCGCTGCAGACCCGGCTAAGATGAGCTCAGAATAAAAAACGGAGCAGGAGACGTGAAAAAATGGACAGACAAAAACCAACTCTTGTGATCATGGCCGCGGGCATGGGCAGCCGCTTTGGCGGCCTCAAGCAGATCGAGCCGGTCGACCCGGAAGGACATATCATCATTGACTTTTCGCTCTTTGACGCCTGGCGGGCAGGCTTCCGTGATGTGGTGTTTATCATTAAGCGTGAAATGGAAGCGGAATTCCGCGAGCGCATCGGGAACCGGATGGAGCAGTATTTCCACGTTTCCTATGTGTTTCAGGAGATCGACCGCCTGCCGGACGGCATTGCAGTACCGGACGGGCGCACAAAGCCATGGGGAACGGGTCATGCGCTTGCCTGCTGCAAGGGCGTTGTAAACGGCCCGTTCGCCGTCATCAATGCGGATGATTTCTATGGCCGCACGGCGTTCTCGGAAATCTATG
>ERZ859738.971-NODE-971-length-15553-cov-5.324300_pt1 | contig 15553 bp, 10 predicted proteins | sample MGYA00510122_ERZ859738 | MGnify/ENA primary metagenome ERZ859738 (study PRJEB30046, sample SAMN00715139) | human gut metagenome | study: EMG produced TPA metagenomics assembly of the A metagenome-wide association study of gut microbiota in type 2...
TAGAAAACGCCCCGTCAACCCTCACACCGAAGGTGTGTCCAAAGCTGCTCCCATCACCCTCTCCCGCTGGCCTTGTCCAGATCCGCCGCATTTTTCAGGATTTCACGATTTCCATCCCGCTTCATCAGCAGCTTCTGCAGCTTTTTCCGCTTGGTTCTTTCAATGTACTGATGGGCCAGCACGTCGGGCAGGGTGGCGCCCAGGGATATGCCCAGAAGGATGAGCATGGCTTCTACGCCGGTCCGGAAGGCCATCATGAGCTCCAGCAGGTTCATATGGGAAATGTCGATAATGGCAAAGAGGAAGCGGTACAGCAGCACGCCGGGAATGAGAGGGATAATGGCAGGAATGGTGACTACGAATACGGGAGCGTGGAAGTATTTGGAAATACTGAAATAGAGCAGGGACAGCACGGCGGCGCCGAAGAAGGAGGCGCTGGCCATGCCGGTGTGAAAGAGCACCATACATACGTCCCGCACGTCCACGGTGATAATGGCCCCCAGACAGGCGGCGGGGATGTAGCGTCTGGGCACATTGAACATGATGGAAAAGCCCAGGGCCGCCATGGCAGCCGCCAGTGCCTGGGTCAGGTACAGGCTCTCCGGCGCAATGTTCACGTCGGTGAAGCTGGGTACGTCGGTGATTCCCACAGCGCCGGCAATGCCGAAGGTCATGGCCAGCATGATGAGAAGGGTATGGGTGATGCGGGTCATGCCGGAGGTGAGGTAATTGTTCAGAAAATCGTCTACCGCATTAATGAGGGGCACCCCTGGTATCAACGTGAGGGCGCAGGCCACAATGGGCAGGAAAGGGGAAATGGCACCGGGCAGGTACATGGTGAAATAGGCGGTTACTGTAGCAGCAAAAGCGGAGGCTGCAATGGTGACATACACATTGAATTCCACCCGGCTGCAGAGATAGCGTACCAGGGCGCCGGCCATGGCAGCCAGCATGGTATAGAGAGCTTCCACCGCATGACCGCCGAAAATGAGGCAGAAGGCAGAAGAGGCCAGCCCGATGGCCAGGATCACCATCCATTCCGGATAAATGCGGCGGGTGCTGGACTCCTGGATATGGTTCAGATGGGTCACAAACCGGTCATAAGGCGCATTCTGGTAGAGGGCATTCCGGGAAGCACGGCTGGCCTGGAGCACGGCAGTCATATTGATGCCGTGGCGGTAGCATTTCCGAAACATGGTATGCGTGGTTTTTCCGTCATCCACATTAATCATAATGGTGGAGTAGGTCAGGTGGATCTGCACATCCTGCCAGTAAATACCAAGATAGGCAGCGGTTTCCAGCATATCCCTGACGATACGCTTGCTGCCGGAACCGTTCTCCATCAAAAGCTGCCCCGTGTCCAGGATCAGCTTCATCTTATCCCGGATGGTCAGGTTATTTCTATCTATATTTTCCAATATAAGCCTTCTTTCATAAATTGAGGCAAAAGGAAGAGATGCCTGTATCCCTGCATGCGAAAAAAGGGCGCGGAACCCGGCGGCTCCGCCGCCCTCAGAGCCTTGTATTCTGGATGAAATCGATATATTCCTTATACTGCTTTGCCAGCTCGTAATCATGGAGCGGGAAGCATTCGCTGAGCCAGCGTATCAGGAGCCAGAGGCAGCCGAAGAAGACCAGGAACTGGAGGATGCGATGAATACAGGAATAGGATTTCCTTCCCTGCTTCTTCCAGCGGGGAGACAGGTTATAGGCACTGTTGTAAATCCACTGCCAGTACAAAACCACAAAGGCCACCAGGCCTGCGCCCATGAGAAGGAGATTCCAGAGGCCCACATGAGGCAGCACAATGCGGTGGAACCAGCGCACCGGCTGGTACAGGGCAAAAAACATTTCCCGGGGAGACATCATAATATGCATAAAGGCATAATGCATGAGGAATATGAAGGCGCTGAAGGTAAAGAAACATACTGCCAGAAGACAGATAGAGGCAGCCAGTTTCCGCCCTACATAGACCCGGCAGATCACATTCATCATGAAGAAAATCAGAAGCAGCGTACCGATGGCAGTGAGGAAATAGGGACTCAGGTGGTTAAATGTCGGATCCTTCATGCCGTTCACCGCATGAATCAGCACATAAGGAAATACCAGGACCCAGGAAAAGAAGGGAATGTACCCGATGCGCCAGAAAGGATGGAGTAGATTTTTTCCGGTCATAAGCTCCGTCAAGAAAATCAGAAGGAAACACTCTCCCATATTTCTTCCAAACCGGTACCACTGAAAAAGGCCGGTAATCCCCAGCGCATCATAATATAGGAATACTAAAAGCAGCAGGCCAAGAGCGCTGACGAAATACAGCGCCAGTTCTTTCATGGAAATATCATGACACCAGGCCATGAACTTTTCTTTTTCCTGTTCCAAAAACAGCATCTGACTTCCCCCTGTTATCATACTTCCTTAAGTATAGAGAAGTGGAGCTCCGGCGGCAAGAGGCGAATTTCCGGGGATAAGAGGGAGAGCGCTTTTGGGAAAAAGCTATAGAAAAAATTCCTGTCCTCATCACAGGAAATGCCATGAGAACAGGAACCCTTTATTTTAGATAATCATATATTTTTCGTACCGATTCAATATCCTTCATCTGGAAAGGAGACAGCAGGTGTACCAGCGAGCCGATGATGCTGTGGTGCTTCAGAAACTGACGGGCATTTTCCACAGAAGGGGCGCCGCCGTTTTCCTCATACCCCCGTATGACAGCCGAGATGCGGGACTTCTCCTCTCTGTAATTTTCCCGGCAGATACCCTGGAGAAGCAGGAGGAAATCCAGAGCTTTCAGCGTTTCCCGGTCCTGGGCATACATTCTGTTTTCCCAGTCCAGAAACGTGAGCTTTCCGTCCAAATAGGTGATATCCCGGAGAGCAGGACGGCCGTGGATGATGCCGTCATGATGAAGAGAAGCCAGGGCGGCGCCGGTATCCTCCAGAATACCTTCCTTCTCCTCTTCCTCCCGTTTGGAGCCCAGCACATTCTTCAGCGTAGGGCCTCCGTCCAAAGTGACCATGTAGTCCGGCGTAAGGCATACCATATGAGGCACCAGCTCCGGATGAAACCTTCCGGCAATGGTCATGCGGGCGATTTCATAATAAAATTCCTTCTCCACCGAATACTTGACCAGCTGGTTCCGCCCGTTTCCCAGCTTCCGCTTGATCCAGTACTTCTGCCCCTCCAGCGTGAAATCCAGTATCCGGCGCTTCGGATTCTCCCGGATCAGCTGCTCCGCCATGGTCTGTATCCTTCCTGCGTCCACAGGCATGCCTCCGTTCCCTTATATAAGTATAAGAATATGAATCATTTAGCTAGTTTATTGTAACAGAAATAAAAAGATTTTGTAAGGAATAACTTAGGGCGGGGTCGGGGCGGTGCTTTCCAGTATTCCCGAAGGTTGACACGCCCTTATGGACAAGCCCTGACGGGCTTGAAGGTTCTAAAGTTTGACGGGGCTATCGCCCCGAGGGTTCTTAAGTTTGACAGCGGCTTTGCCGCTGAGGGTTGTGGTGGGCGCCTATGAATTGATAGAAGGCGCCCTCTTATGAAAAAACCTTTACAACCGCCCTGGCGGGCGAGGAAAACAGGCCGACCTTGCTCCGCTCGAGGAAATGCATTCCCCCTTTGGTGGCTGGCGCCACCACCTTTCCGCCCCGCTGGGAAGCGTGTCACTGGATTCTCAGTCGCCTACGGCTCCCTGCGAATCCAGTTCCCTTGCCACCGCAAGCGGTGGCACTATGGATGTTTAGCTATGTGGCCATGTCTCTGCAGGAAAGCATAGAAACCTATTCTGCCCCCTGCAAAGGGGGAAGTCCGGCGCAGCCCGGATAGGGGGTGGCGAGCGCAGCGAGCCAGTCCGCAGAATGCTTATCATGCCACATGACACTGAAAATAAATCCCGTAACGCTGACTTTATAATCCGCGGCGAAGCCGCCACCACAACCCTCGGCCTGCAAGGCCGTCAAACCTAAGAACCCTTGGGCCGAAGGCCCATCCATCTTAAGAACCTTCCCCTCTGAACCTTTTGAACCCTCTGAACCTTCTGAACCCTCACACCGCAGGTGTGTCCAAAGGCGGAGGGCCACTAGTCCCCGGACCTCAAGACTTCTCTGATCAGCTGATCCCACTCATTCCACACCACGTCCGGAGCGAAGGGCTTCATATGTTCCTTAGCTCTTTTTCCGAAGGCCATCCTTCGATCCGCATCTTCCATGAGCTTTCGGAGAGCCTCTGCAAAGGGGGCGGCGCCGTCCTCTGTGAGGTACCCGTCCTCGCCGTCATGGATGAGCTCATTCACTGCCGGACAGCTCCTGTATCCCACGGCTGGTATGCCTACGCCCATAGCTTCGGTCAGGGCCAGGGGAAAGCCTTCATGGTGGCTGGGGAAGGCAAAAATATCCGTTTCCTTCCATACGGAAGCCATGTCTTTTGTAGTGCCCCGAAGATGGACCCGGCCTTCCAAGCTCTGCTTTTTGATGAGGCCCTTCAGGGTGGTGACATAGGTTTTATCATAGGTATCACCCCAGAGGTTGACCTGCCAGTCAGGGAAATCCTTTGCCAGGCTGGCAAAAGCCTCCACCAGCAGGTGCTGCCTCTTGGTGCGGCCGGTAATGCGGCCCACATTGGTAATGGTGTGGATTTTGCGCGCTATTCCGGGCTGGGCGGAGATGGCAGGAATGGATACGGCGTTGGGAATGTACACGAAGCGGTCATAGCGGAGATATTTTTCCGCCTTCTCTATGAAAGAAGGCATGAGAGCCTGGATGCGGGCACTTTTTTCCAGGGCTCTCATTTCCCCTGACGGCGCATGGGCGAAGATTTCGTCGGGGTCATTATGAAGCATGGAAATCACCGGCACCTTCGTGTCCAGCCCCTCCAGCAGCAGGCGGCCCGTGGGCTCCCGGAAAGAAATGACCACATCCGGCTTCTCCAGAGCCAGCACCCTCTCCAGCTGGGGCGCTGCGGCGGAAAGCATTCTGTAATTCCGCTCCCTGGCGCCGGCCTTGCTGAAAAGGCGGGTGATTTCCCGAAGCCCTTTCCCCAAAGAACTCATGCGCACCGGTTTCATGCCGGTCATATGGAAAAGATTGTAAAAATGGCAGTCCTCGGGGAAGGGGTAAAAAGAAGCTCCTTCCTTCTCATCTGCCATGACCACCGACACATGGTAGCCCTTTTCCTTCATGGCAAAAGCCATGCGGGACAGCACATGCTCGATACCGCCGCTGTAGCCCACGAATTTGTGAAGATCTGCCAGTAAAAGATTCATATTCTTCTCCCTGCCGTTCATGAATTTGAGATAAACCTGCCTTTATTATAGCAGATGGAACACAGAAGCCATTATAATATGATAAAATATAACCGATTCTGATATCACAAAAATCGATTTCCATGAAATACAAGGAGACATCCATGAGCAACGTTCTTTCCCATGCTGTTACAGACACCATTCATCTGGGCAGAAAGGCAGAAAAAGAAGATTTCCACATCGCCCTCACCGGTACGGAAGACTATATCCCCCACATGGGCATGGTGGCCCTTACGGTCCATGCCCACAATAAGGATATGCCTATCTGCTACCATTTCTTTGTGAATCACCTGACAGACGAAGAAAAGGGGAAACTGGAGAAAGCGGCGCAGATTATGCAGAGCCCTTTGGAAGTGCATCTTATTGACGACAGCGCCTTCAAGCCCCTTCTTCTCTCTGACGGCGTGGCTGCCTTTTTCTATCGTTTTCTGGTGGCTCCCACAGTGGCTCCTGTGACAGATCGGGTTCTTTATCTGGACGGAGACATGATGTGCCGCGGCTCTCTGGACTATTTAAGAAATCTGGATTTCAAGGGACATGATGTGGCGGTGGTATCAGACCGCAAAGAAGAACTGCAGATGAAACGGGTTCACACGAAGCGTTATTTCAATGCAGGCATGATGCTCATCAACGTGAAACAGTGGATGGAAGAAGGCCTCTTTGATGATATTGTCCGTCGGGCAGAGGAAAATGTGAAGCGGGTGGGAAACCGCCTTTCTCACCACGATCAGGATATCCACAATGAAATGCTGGACGGCAAATGCCTCTTCATTGAAAAGAAATACAACTACCTTTACAACCTGGACCGCCAGTCCCTTTTCAAAAAACAGCCGGTGAATGAGGACTATCACCGCCAGGTCATCATCCACTTCGCCGGCCACGCCAAACCCTGGCACAGCTGGGTGCAGGCATGGCCGGTGGTGCAGGAATACGCCGCCATCCAGAATAAGTCCCCCTGGAAAGACGTACCCCTGGTGCCGCCCAAAGGACACAAAAACCTCCACCAGGCTGCCCGTACCGCCCGTATGCAGGGAAAATACGGAGACATGATTTCCCTGTATCTGAAATACCTGGGATCCAAAGCGTAAGGTTTTGGGAGCTGAAAAGAGAATTTAACCTACTTGTCATCTGCATAAAGGAGAAACATATGAAAACACCGATTACATTAGAAGGGAAAACCGTATTTGTCACCGGCTCTGCCGGATTTATCGGAGCCAATCTGGTGAAGCGGCTGCTTACAGTGAAGAATATCCGCATCATCGGCATTGATAACATGAATGACTACTATGACGTATCCCTGAAGGAATACCGCCTGCAGGAACTGGAAAAAGAGGCGGCCCTGGCAGAAGGAAGCGAATACCATTTCATCCGTGGCAATCTGGCAGATAAAGACTGCATTACAGACATCTTCAGCACCTGGCATCCGGACATCGTAGTGAACCTGGCTGCCCAGGCCGGTGTACGCTACTCCATCACCAACCCCGACGTATACATCGAATCCAATCTCATCGGTTTTTACAATATTCTGGAAGCCTGCCGCCACTCCTATGACGGCGGCGCCAAAGGCGTAGAACACCTGGTATACGCGTCCTCCTCTTCCGTTTACGGCGGCAACACCAAAGTTCCTTTCAGCACCGAAGATAAAGTGGATCATCCCGTCTCCCTCTATGCGGCTACAAAAAAATCAGACGAACTTCTGGCTCACTGCTACGCCAAACTCTACAACATCCCCTCCACAGGCCTTCGCTTCTTCACCGTCTATGGCCCTGCCGGACGGCCGGATATGGCTTACTTCGGGTTTACCGACAAGCTGCGGGCCGGAAAGACCATACAGATTTTCAACTACGGCCACTGCGAAAGGGACTTCACCTACATCGATGACATTGTGGAAGGTATCATCCGCGTCATGCAGGGGGCACCGGAAAAGAAAAACGGCGAAGACGGCCTCCCCATTCCGCCCTATGCTGTATATAACATCGGCGGTGGACGGCCGGAAAACCTCCTCCAGTTCGTAGATATCCTGCAGCAGGAACTCATTCGCGCCGGCGTTCTTCCCAAAGACTACGACTTCGAAGCCCACAAGAAACTGGTGCCCATGCAGGCCGGCGACGTTCCCGTCACCTATGCGGATACCGAAGCCCTGGAAAAAGACTACGGCTATCGCCCTGCCACCACCCTTCGCGAAGGCCTCCGGAAATTTGCGGAATGGTACAAGACCTACTATCATATCTGATACAAAAAGCGGCACCCTGCCAGAGGGGCCGCTTTTTGAAATTAGAGATTTGAGCTCAGAGGGCAGACACTCAGACGGCAGATATCAGATGACAGGAGCGGGACTACGCACCTCGTTATTTCGAGGGTCGGAAGGGAATTGAAAAATCTCCCCGCTCTATATAGCGCTATCTCTATTGTTAGGAAAGACATTCTGCGATACGCCTCTCTGAAGCCTGACCGTCTGACGTCTCTCTGTCTTCGAGTCCCCATTCCCCAGCCCCGGTCCCCAGTCTCCATTCCCCAGTCCCCGGTCCCCTACTGAGACCGGCTTTCATTCCTTTGGACTATATGAACAGAGAGGCAGGAAGGCCTGGCGACGTTCTTTCATTTCCCGGAAGCGCGCATTCCATGGAAACGGGGACAGAAGAACCGAAGCCATCACGAGTGAGTCCTGCCTCTCCCCGGTGCACCGACAATGAAATACCCCATAAAAACTCCTGAAAAAAGACCTGTCAGACATGACGGTGGCAAATATGGCTATACCTGTTCTTCCTTGACGACACAGATACTCCGCTTCGGCGGCTGCTCCTGGCCGATTCATCGAAGCAGAAGGCCTGAGCCCAACCGTGCAGCGACATTGGGATGATTCAGGAGTTTTTGACGTGGGGGAGAAGATTTGGGGAAAGAGATTTGAGGGGGGTGTCAGGTGATTAGACATCAGATGACAGGAGCGGGGCTCCACACTCTATCATTTCGAGGGCCGGAAGCCAAATCGAGATATCTTCCCACTCTGCGCCATTCGCTGCAGGCGGTAAAAAGCACATGCCGAACTGTCAGGGGCTGTGAAGAAATGATTTACATTTCCTCACAGCCCTTTTTTATGCCGCTATTTTTTGCAAATGACCGCAGGCGCTCCACCTCAATTGTCATCTCGAGCGGAGCTGCCTGTCGGTATCAGGACAAAGGGTTCTGGGTTCTATGAAGACTCTAAGCCAAGAGATCTCCCATCGCCATGGGGCCTCCCCACTACGGATTGCGATTTCTCCGCTCCTCGGCGCTTTCGCCGAAATGAAAAGAAAACGGGGAGAGCCGCTATGTCAATTCATTCCCTGTCAATGAAGGATGGAGCATCTGTTGTTTGATTGTTTAACCATCTGAAAGGGACTCTATCATTTTTTCACAGCCCCTGCATACTGAGGCAAAGGCGCCGCCATCCTTTGAGACTTATGAATCCGGGCCGCAGAGCAGCCCTGCAATTTCAAATCTGCCATTTTAACTCAATTAAAAGTAAAGTTAATTTTTTTAACTCAACATTTTGAGTTAAAAACGAGCTGAGCCAAACAAATTCGATAAAATCAGGCATTTTAACGCGTGAATAACTGCGTTAAAATGCCTGATTTTATTGACGGTCAATTTTTAACGTAAAAGGTAACGTGAAGTAACGTTAGAATGCTGAATTAAAATAAATGGGACGAAGAGCTGGGAAATGCATTGATTGGGCAGCCTTATGAAAGGCCGGCAAACCGCAGATGTTCTGCGGCTTTGAGGGAGAAAACTAATATGTATCATTGCAGGAATTATCTTGCTTATTAGTAGAATACATATATAATAAAAGGGATAAGGAAAAGGATAAGGAAAAACGCTGTTTAATATAAGACTCCTTATGGGGATAAGGGTTGGCGTATCCCTGCTAACAGATGCATTATGAGATGGGAGAGAGTTATGAAGGTAAAAGAAATAGGAAAATATTTTATGCTGGCCGTGATTTCCATGGCCATTTTATATGTATGGTATCCGGCAGTAGGTGTGACAGATCTGGGCAACTGGAATCATGGACTGCGTAATGCATTGGCAGGCGTGATTTTTGTATTTGCCGCCCAGTTGGTAACGGGACGGAGTCTCTTTCATCCTTCCTGGAGGCCGGGCCTGGTTGTTTTCTATCTTTGGCTTGGTGCGTTCTCTTATATTCAGGCAAAGTCCGGCGGGAACTGGGGCATTCGGATAGAGGCACTCAACAATGATGTGCTTACCCTTATGCCCGTTTTAGTGCTCACGTTTTTGATGGAATATATAGGTTCCCTCTGCCAGAAAATCAGGCTATTACTTAGGATTTTTAACTTTTTGCTGATTGGATATTTATCACTCAGCGTCTTTGTCTACATGACCTATTACAAAATTTTTGGCGCCGGATTTACTTCTACGGACATGATTTCCGTGCTCCTTACCAATTCGAAGGAGGCCATGGAATTCCTCCAGCCCCACTTGGGCTTTAGTTCCTTGGCAGTGGTACTGGTACTGTTTGCGGTCTATATGATTTTTATTGGACGGCTCATTGTCAAGGGGAGCAGAATCAATGAAGATAGAGGAGTCACATCTACGGCACTGGTAAAAAAGGTTATTATTGCAGTACTGACTATAGCAGCGCTGGTGACTATAGCTCATTGGATTCCCCGTATCTTCCCGGCATGGCCTTACCATGTGGCCCACAAGTATCTGGTAGGGGCAAAAGCAGCCATGGCTAAGCATGATGAAAATTTAAAGAAGTTCCGGTTTGTCGGTGGAACTCCGGAAAAACTTCCCGGCGCTGTTATCGTTGTCATTGGTGAAAGTGCCAACAGGGATCATATGAAAGCCTTCAACCCCGATTATCCGGCAGAAACCACGCATTGGCTGTCTAAAGAAAAAGATAATGATAACTTCTATCTGCTGAAGAATACCTATTCATGCTATCCGCTTACAGAAAAAGCACTGTCCATGTTCTTGACAAATATCAACCAGTATAATGGCAGAGACCGTGACGAGATGATTACGGTGACTGATGTAGCCAATAAGGCTGGGTATAGTACATACTTTATCAGCAATCAGGCGCCGTCTCCGGGAAATATGTCATTAGCGTTGGTTTCCGGCGCTTCTACAAAATCTATGACCACTACCCATCCGGGTGGTGATGACATGAAGGTCATGGACTATCTGAAAAAGCTGCCTAAGGATGGACCGCAGTTTATCGTCATTCATCTGGAAGGCAGTCATGACCGTTATAGGGATCGTGTGCCACCGGATTTTGATGGTGTTCATGTAGAGGGACAGACAGAAAAAGTGAATGATTATGATTCCAGCATTAAGTATACGGATGAAGTGCTGAAGAATATCTATCAGTACGCAAAGGATAATATGAATCTTCAGGCCATGATATACTGCTCTGATCATGGGGAGGACATGAAATATTTCCACGGAGACGGGACATTTACCTGGGATATGGTTCGTACACCGGCTTTCGTGTACCTGGCTCCTGACTATAAGAAATCCCATATAGCTGTTGCTGATAATCTTCGATATAATGAAAATATGGTGTTTACCAATGATTTGATTTACGATATGGTCTGTGGCATACTTGCAGCTCCGAATAATGAATATGACAGGAAATATGATATTACCAATGCTGACTATGGACTCAGGAAAGATAGGGCAGTGACGAAATATGGAAACATCCGCATAGCTGAAGATACTGATTTATCTGATTAAATGATCAGAGGAGGATATTTTGAGGATTATCATTGCTCATTTTGGTACTTATTATGTGAATATGGCCGGCGGTGTTGAAAAGGTCACCTGCAATCTGGCAAACGCTCTGGTAGAGAGGGGACATGAGGTTACTATCCTGTATCGAGATGACAAAGAAGGGAATCCCTATTTCCCTCTTGATAAAAGGGTCAAACAGTATAATATACTTTTTGAAAATGGGAAAAAAGTAGTCTCTGAAAAACTTCCTCTGCCGCTTCGCATTGTGCGTGAACTGGTTCGGCCCTTTAAACAGTCTGCCGCTCAGGCAGTGAATGCAAAATTCAAAGGGAAACAATATGGCCCGCAGATTCGGAAGTTCTTGGATACCCATCCGGCAGATGTAATTCTGTCCTGCTCTATTCCCTCTGCCAAATATGTTATTGAAGATGCGGGATGCACGCTGCCGGTGGTGGAAATGATTCACTCTCATCCAAAAGTACAGTTTCCCGATTTATCAAAAGCAGAAAAACGAGCTGTGGAAAAGTGCAGAGTCATGCAAATTCTGCTTCCTTCCGGACTGGAACTGGCCCGGCAGTATTTCCCTCGTCTTCCTATTGTGGTCATCGGTAATGCGGTGGCGCCGGCAAAGAAACTGGCCCATCCCGGTGATGATAAGGACCATCACAAGATTATCTGTGTAGGAAGTATCAGCGGTACTAAGCAACAGCTCGTACTGGCAGAAGCATTTGCCGAGCTTACTTCCTCTTTTCCGGACTGGACTTTGGAATTCTGGGGAGCTGATAGGTCACCCTATGCCATTCATATGAAGAAATGGATAGATAAGAATCACCTTTCTGATAGGATACATATCAGAGGAAAGACAGCTCATGTGGAAGATGTGTATGCAGATGCAGATATTTTCTGCCTGCCAAGCAGGGGAGAGGGTTTTCCCCTTGCCCTTTCAGAAGCCATGGCCGCTGGCCTTCCAACAGTGGGATTTTCTGACTGCACCGGCGTGAATGATTTGATAGAAGACGGTAAAAACGGATTCCTTGTTTCCCGTTCCGTCGACGAACTGGCTAAAGCCTTAAGAGCGCTTATGAGCCATCCGGCTATGAGAAGGGAAATGGGAGAAAAAGGGTGCATCGCTATGAGACAATATAGACCAGATTATATCTGGGATCAATGGGAAACTTTATTGAAAAAATGTGCAGAAAGGTAAAATCGAGCAGGGCTGCTGGTTATTGTAGAATGCAAGAACTGGAGATAGGTAAACGAAATGAAAATATTGGTTGCTTTTGCGGGTACGATTGAGAATAGTGGCGGGATGCAGAATGTTTGTATCCAATTTATCAATGAAATGATTAGAAGAGCACATCAGGTGGCGGTTGCATGGTATGGGCCTCTAAATGCACATACCTTCTACCCTATGAGCCAAGAAGTGCGTATTTTTACTCTCGTGCCGGAAGGGGTTGGCGCAAATAAGCCATATCATGATGTGGGTAAAGATATATCTTTAGGCAATAAAATCGTTAGAGAAGGACTGCGAGCATTTAGTCGGAAAAAGTATCGGGAATGGAATGACCGTTGCAAAAAAGAGATTATAGCTCCGGGAATCAGGAGAGTGATAGCTGAATATAAGCCCGACATTATTATATCTCCTAACCAGGATATGACATTTTATTTATCTGATAATCATGAGGATATACCGGTTATTACCATGCTTCACACTGCTCCTCATTATATTTTTTCCGATAGCTATGCAGATGAAATTCAATCGCTGGATAGCTGCGCCGCAATTCAGGTCCTATTACCTTCTTATGTTCGAGAGGTTCAGATGCTCTGTCCTGATGCAGAGGTTATCTGCATACCTAATATTGTACCTGAATATGATATGATTCAACGGGGAACTAAAAAGAGATATCAGATATTAAACGTTGCCCGTTTTGGCGAACACAAAAGGCAGCTCCTTTTATTGGAGGCTTTTGCCACATTAGCAGATAAGTTTCCGGAATGGGATGTGAAGCTCTTGGGCGAAGGCAGGGGAAAACCGTATTTTAAGAAAATGGAAGAAGTTATCACCAGATATCATTTAGAAAAACGAGTTCTCATTCATGATCCGGTTAAAGATGTCCTGCCCCATTACTATAATGCGGATATTTTTGCATTCCCTAGTGCCTTTGAAGGATTTCCTTTAGCTATGACTGAGGCCATGAGTACCGGTCTTCCGGTAGTTGCATATAAAAATTGCCCGGGTGTCAATGAAATCGTGGAAAACGGGAAAGACGGAATACTGGTCGAGGATGGAGTTGATGCCTTTGCAGATGGACTTTCTAAATTAATGCAAAGTGCTTCACTTCGGGATACTATGGGAATAAATGGGCATAATAGTATGAAACAGTATGCTCCTAAAAAAGTATGGGATCAATGGGAAAGATTGATGAAGAGCTTATAAAGGAATATTAAACTAATTATTATGTGCTTGTTTTGCATATTGCACACGGTCATAAATAGACATCAGAGTCAAATAATTGTCGAAAATTAGAATGCCAGGATGAAGGCTATATAATAAGGAGATTTAGATGGAAGAAAATAAAATAATGGTGACAGTTTGCTGCCTTGCATACAACCATGAAAAGTATATTCGGAAAACGTTAGATGGAATTCTTATGCAAAAGACTACTTTCCCTATTGAGGCAATTATTCATGATGATTGTTCTACGGATAATACAAAGCAAATTATAGAAGAATATCATGAAAAATATCCGAATATTATTAAACCTATTTATGAGGTGGAAAATCAATATTCCAAGTGTAAGCATATTTCTCGAAAATTTATTTATCCAAAAGCTCGGGGCAAATATATAGCGATTTGTGAGTGTGATGATTGGTGGACTGATCCGGAAAAGTTACAAAGGCAGGTAGAGTTTTTGGAGAAAAATACTGAGTATTCGGCGGTTTATCATGCCGCGAATATAGAGACAAATGGTAAAATTATAGGGAACACTCAATTTTTTTCAGAAGAAAAAGATATAAGTATTGATGAGATGATAAGAAAAGGTGGTGGATTTTGCGCCACTTTGTCTTTGTGCTTTAGAAAGGAATATGCACTAGATTACCCCAAATTCAGAGAAATCGCAGATGTTGGTGATTATCCTATGCAGATATTACTGGCCATCCGAGGGAAAGTCAGATATTTCCCACAAATTATGGGGGTTTATAATTATAATCTCAAACTTCGCAGGTAAAAATCCCCTGCACCCCTTGAAAGTCCAGGCTTTGTAAACAGAAAAATAGCATGAGTCTTGCCAGTTTGGTATAATTATGTTGGCTCAAAAACATACCAAGCACCGGAGGCTCATGCTATGAAAAGTATATCACAAACCACCCAGCAGATGGAATCCATCTCGAAGAAAACTTCGGCGTTCTTCCGTCGTTATCATGTCGGCCAGATTCTGCGCGCGGCCAACGCTTGCAAGCTCAAAGGATTTTCCTCCATTCTCGTTTTCCTCGTGCTCGTAAGCATCATCTTCGAGAACCGCTCGCTCTATATGCAGCGCCGACTTCACGAGGATTCGCTGCCGTTCGGCAAGGACACGGCTTACCGCTTCTTGAACTCCTGCCACACGAACTGGCGCAAGTTCACGCTGCTTCTTGCGGCGCGGATCATCAACGAAACCATCAAGCCGCTGACGGATGCCGGCCGGCGTTGTGCCATCGTCGTCGACGATTCGCTCTTCAGCCGCTCGCGTTCCAAGCGCGTGGAACTCTTGGCGAACGTCTACGACCATGTGAGCCGCCGCTATACGAAGGGCTTCCGCTTGCTCGTCCTCGGCTGGACGGACGGGAACACGTTCCTGCCACTCACGTTCTGCCTTCTTTCAACCTCGAAGGAAAAGAACCGGCTCAATGAGGCCAGCGCATCCGTCGATGCAAGAAGCAACGGCGGAAAGCAGCGCAAGCTCGCGCAGATGGAAGCGCCAGCCGTCGTCCTCAATTTGTTGCAGGAGGTCAAGGCGACAGGAATCCCCGCGCAGTACGTCCTCTTCGACACATGGTTCTGCTCGCCGTCGTCGCTGAAAGCCATCCATGACCTCGGCTATGACGTCACCGCTATGGCAAAGAAGAGCAAGAAGGTGCGCTACCTCTGCGAAGGGAAGATCTCGAACGTCAAGGCCATCTACAAGGAACACAAGAAACGCCGCGGACGCTCGCGTTACCTCCTGTCCGTCGATGCTGTCGCGACGAAACAGGGAGAATCCCTCGTGCCTGTGCGATTGGTCTTCGTGCGGAACCGCAACAAGCGGAAGGATTATCTCGTCCTCGTCACGACAGACCTCTCGCTTTCGGAGGAAGAAGTCATCCAGCTCTACGGGAAGCGCTGGGGCATCGAGGTGTTCTTCAAAGCGTGCAAGTCCTACCTGCGGCTCGGCAAGGATTGTCGTTCCGTCTCCTACGATGCGATGACGGCGCATGTCGCCGTCGTCTGCACACGATATATGCTCCTGGCTGTCGAGGAACGTGAGAACACGG
>ERZ859738.972-NODE-972-length-15538-cov-3.416005_pt1 | contig 15538 bp, 17 predicted proteins | sample MGYA00510122_ERZ859738 | MGnify/ENA primary metagenome ERZ859738 (study PRJEB30046, sample SAMN00715139) | human gut metagenome | study: EMG produced TPA metagenomics assembly of the A metagenome-wide association study of gut microbiota in type 2...
TGTTTCTCCTGTTTTTCCACCCCCCGGCGCCGGGGGGGGGGGGCGGGGGCTTTTTACTTGAAAGGAATTCCACATGGCCTATTTTCTCATGTTCTTTGCCATTGCCATGGAGCTCACCGGCACCACCTTTCTGAAAATGTCCCATGGCTTTACCCTCCTCCTTCCCACCCTGGCATGCCTTGGTTCCTACGGTCTCTGCTTTTTCTCCTTCTCCCGGGCCCTTACGTCCCTGAACCTGGCCCTGGCCTATGCCACCTGGAGCGGTGTGGGCATCCTGGCCACCACCTTCATTTCCTGGTTCTTTTTCGGCGAGAAGCTGACAGCCACCGGAATGCTGGCCATATTCCTTATTATTGCAGGCTGTGTGCTGCTGAACTTCTTCGGCACAAAATCATAAAAGGAGGTTTCCATGACATATAAAATTATCCTTCTTGCCCTGTCCCTCACCTGTCTGGCCTCCCCCGCTCTCCATGCCGCAGCGCCGGACATCACCGCCGATGCCGCAGTCATCATGGATGGTTCTGACGGTCATTTCCTCTACGAAAAAAACGGGACCAAAAGAGAATATCCTGCCAGCATGACCAAAATCATGACCTGCATTCTTTCTCTTGAAAAAGGAAACACCTATCAAACCGTCACTGTGAGCCCAAAGGCAGCGGATGTGGAATCTACGGCCTTAAACGGCGGCGAATGGCTCTCTCTGGGGGATCTCCGAAACCAGATGATGATGATTTCCGACAACGGCGCCGCCACGGCCATTGCGGAAAATACGGCCGGCAGTCTTCCAGCCTTTGCAGATATGATGAACCAGAAAGCAAAGGAAATCGGCATGACCGGCACCCATTTCGTCAATGCCAACGGCATGCCTGATGAAAATCACTATTCCACCGCCGAGGACATGGCCCGCCTTGCCCGATACGCCATGGAAAATCGAAATTTCCGCTCCATCGTTTCTACCAAAAGGAAACAGATCCGATATATCCGCCCTGCAGAAATCTTCACCTGTGAAAACAGCAATGAACTCCTCTACACCTACCCCGGCGCCACGGGCATCAAAACCGGCTACACCCGCGCTGCCGGCGGCTGTCTGGCTGCCTCCGCCATCAGGGACAATCATGAGCTCATCGTCATCATCATGCATTCCAGGGATATGGACAGCCGGTTTACAGAAGCAGCCAAACTTCTGGACTACGGCTTTTCTATCATAAAAAAAGAGCCCTCTTCTGATCAGAAAAAGGCTTAAAAAACAGGCGCCTTTCGGCGTTGGAATACAGAGTGCTGTGAAGAAGTTCCCTTCTTCACAGCACTCTTTTCAGTTCCCTATGACCCCAGGCGGCCTGCCGTTTCACCCGGGTGACATCCACCATTTTCATTATCTGCCCCCGCTTTCCGGGCTTCCTCCATAAGCTCTGCCATATCTTCTCTCTTCATGACGGCCTCCTTTGCATCATCTCTTCCTGTGCTATCTGCCATGATTGTACCACGGCAGATAGAAAACCGGTTGCGCTTTCCTTTCCTATTTATTAAAATAAATGGAGAAATTGATGTGTAAAATGTATATTACATGAGTCAGAATACAAAGCTGCCAAAGGAGGCTCTATGAAAAAAATTCTCATCTCCCTGTCTCTCCTGCTTACCCTGGGCTTGACCGCCTCTGCCGCCCTTCCCAGAGAAGGTGTGTATCTGGATAAAGAAGGCAGTCCCATAACGGAAGAGCAGAGCGGGGGGCGGAGATGGTGCCGCCTTCGGTGAAGTCGGCTCCCATGCTGCCGCAGTCCGCCGCTGTCCGCGAAGCCCTCTCCCAGCTTCCCCATGCAGCATCCACCGTACTGCTTCTTGCCATTGATGAAGACGGTGCCGTCACCCATGAGGAAATCGCCGAAAGCTCTTCCTCCCTAGTCCTGGACCAGTATGCCGCTTCCTCTGCTGCATCCTGGACCTTCCGTCCCGCCCGCCGGGGAGATAAGGATATTCCCCTGAATGTCCGTATTCCCGTCCGTTTCATGTCAGCCATGGTATCCGTGCCGCCGGCACCGGAAAAGCAGGTGATGGCAGACATGAAGGAAAAGGAAGAGCAGGCCGCCGAAAGATCCGGTCACCCTTCCTTTACGGTGAAGCTCTCCATAGACAGGAATGGAAAAATGAGCACCCCGCCGGTGATTGAACGGGAAGGGCCTGCCTTAAGCAGCGAGGATTTCAAAATCCTTTCTTCCTATATAGAGCGCTCCCTTCGCCAGTGGACCTTTGCGCCCGCCAGAAATCCCGACGGTGAAGCCATTGATGCGGAAACGGCCATTTCCATAACGGTGTAGCCCATGGCAGCATGATACACTTTTGTCATTCATGACGGCGGGAAACTGCTTGCGAAGGGTTTCCCATGCCAGTGTTACACTTTGGTCATTCTTACCGGCAGGAAACTGCTTACGAAGGGTTTCCTATGGTGATGATACACATAGGGCATCCACACCGACAGGAAACTGGCTGCGAAAAGTTTCCTATGACAGTGATACACATGGATATCCACCCCGGCAGGAAGCCCTCATAGAAAAAGGCAGGGAAGAAACAGCAAGCCTTTCTTCCCTGCCTTTTTTTGCATCGGCGCTTTACATTTTCACTGCCTTATATTTCCCGTCTTCCACTTTCAGAAGCACCAGGCCCACTTCCGGGTCTCCGGAGTTGTTGAAGGTCATGGGGCCGGCGGCACTTTCAAAGTTTTTGATATGGGCCAGGGCGTCCCGCACCTTTTTGGAGTCCGTGGTAGTGCCTGCATTTTCCATGGCTTTGGCTGCCAGCTTGGCCGATACATAGGCGCAGGCGGCAAAGTTGTCGGGGTCATGATTATACCGCTCCCGGAAGTCCTTCACAAATTTTCTTGTAGCCTCGGAGTCTCTGTCCGGGGACCACATGGAGGATACGTACACATTGTCTGCTGCAGGACCTGCAATTTTCACCAGTTCCGGAGACATGAAACCGTTGTCTCCCAGTACCGGCTGGTTCATGCCCAGGTCTCTCATTTTCTTGAGGATGAGCCCTCCTTCCTGGTAGTAGCCTGCCACCACCACGGCATCAGGATTGGCATTGTGGATTTTGGTGAGCTGGGCGGAAAAGTCCGTGTCCTTATCAGCAAAGGTTTCTGTGGCCACGATTTCCACGCCCTCCTTTTCCAGTGCTTTTTTGAAGGTCTTGTAAGCGGACACCTGATGCTCATTGTTGTTGGAATAAAGCACGGCCACTCTCTTATAGCCCAGGAGTTTATGGGTTTTCTCAACAGTCTGGGGGATATTTTTCGATTCCGGCACGCAGTTCCGGAACATATAGTCTCCTATATCCATAAGCCCTTCCGCCGTGGTGGCCACACCCAGAAGGGGAATCTTCGCCTGCTGGAAGAGGGGCCCCACCGCCTTGTATTCACCGGAAATCAAAGGTCCCACTACGATCACCTTTTTAGCGGCAATGAGTTTCTGGGCCGCCGCCACCGCCTGCTGCACATTGCCCTTGGTGTCCACCATTTCCACATCCATGTGGATTTTTCCTTCTTTGTTGATTTCATCCACCGCCATGTCAAAGCCTTCTTTTTCCGCCAGGCCGTAGGAAGCCACGCCGCCGGAAACGCCGTTGATAAAGCCTACCTTTGCGGTCTTTCCGCTTCCCTGTCCTTCTCCCTTTCCGCCGCAGCCGGAAAGTCCTGCACATGCAGCTGTCATCATAAGGCCAAGGCCTGCCAGTTTGAGTCCTTTTTTCCAGTCCATCATTTTCATTTCTCCTTTGGATGAAATAGCACATGTGCAATCTTCACTCTTCCCGGAGGAGCCATAAAAAAAGCCTCTATCTGACATATCAGACAGAGGCGCATGGCGCGGTACCACTCCGGTTTATCTCTCAGCCGCCAGGCATAGGAAGGGAGGAAACAAAAAGCCCCTGTCCACCATGGGACAGGGGCGAAATCGCGGTACCACCCTGCATTATACTCTGAAGGCCTGTCCTGTAACGGGGACTTCCGTCCTGATTTACGGAAATTCTTTCAATCAGGAAGCTCACGAGTGATAGTCCGCAGATTTTCCGCACCGGCTTTCACCATACGCCGGCTCTCTGAAGCTTCCTGTCTGTTTCCTTCTCGTTCACAGCATGTACTGGTTTTGATATGGCTATGATGATACATGATTTCCTTCCATCCGTCAACAGCGAATAAGCCGCATTGCAGATTTAGTATAATCAGCCCTTTTCATGATTTTAGCAGATATATCATTTTGTTTCACAAAGTACCTTGCATTGCAAAGTACTTTGTGATATATTGTTAGCAACGAGGAAATTGACTCCTGGTTCACTCACCGGCAGGACGATTTCCTCTTAAGAACCCCGGATTCCTCAGAAAGGAAAAGCCATGAACATCCAACTGAAAAAAGGCGTCATGGAAATTGTGGTTCTATCTATGCTCAGGCGAAAAGACTACTATGGTTATGAGCTGGTCACGGAGATTTCAAAGTACATTGAAATGTCGGAGGGTACCATCTATCCCCTGCTGAACCGGTTCAAGAAGGACGGCCTGGTAGATACCTACCTGGCGGAATCACATAACGGTCCTCCCCGAAAATATTACCGCATCACCGACGCCGGACGGGAGGAATTCACAGAATCCCTCAGGGAATGGACCGAATTTACAAAAGCCGTCAAAAAGATACTGGAAGAAGGAGGCGATATCCATGAATGAAACAGAATTTTTAGATCTCCTGCGCTACTATTTCCGAAATGCAAAAACCGAAGAGGTAGAAGAAATCCTGGCCGATTATGAATCCCATTTTGAAGAGGGAAAAAAGAGAGGCCTGTCAGAGGAAGAAATCGCCAGGGAGCTTGGCAGTCCGAAGGATATCTACAATTCCTTCCAGTCCGAAGGAGTGGTGGATGAAAAGGCCAAAGGCAGCCCGCTGAAAAGCAGGGCCCTGGACATGGCTAAGGACGCCCAGGACAAGATGGGAAAGACCTGGGATGCCGTAAGTCCCCGGCTCCCCGGAGCTGCAGAAGCCACAACCCGCATGACCGCCCGCCTTCTCACAGCGGCCGGCATCATCATGGCCATCGTGGTCCTGGCGGCTGCAGGGCTGGTGATAGGCCTCTTCTCCACCAATCTGGTTCCTTTCCACGGCATGGCGCCGCTGCCCCGGTTCAGTTTCCTCACCCTGGCCTCCATTGGAAGCTTCGGTATCTTTACAGCCCTTTCCATCTACCTTATCGCCAGGGAAGGGAGCCGGGCCATTGAAACGAGCCTGATCGGCACCGGCCATGACAAAGGCGGTGAAACAAAATGAAGAAAATCATCATTTCTTCTGTTCTTGCCATTATCTCCCTCGTGGTGGGCACCTTTTCCTTTATCATCAATGACCTGCCCGCCTACCACCGGTGGATGGCGGACAACGGGCCCCGGATGATGGAAAATTTTGACCGCTGGGGGAAGGACCGGAAGGACACAAAGAAAATGCCTTCCAACGACCGCCTGCTGGAAGACAGGAAAGACCATCACGACAGAAATGCCATGGACCAGGACCGGAAAGATATGCCCGATAACCGGCAGGACCGCCAGAAAGATGCAAAGGGACCAGGTAAAGAGTAATCCTTCGTCCATCATGGCCGGGGATACCAGCCCCGTCCATTGATTTATATATATCCCCAGAATAAAGTGAGGGGGTTTCAGGGAAACTCCCTCGAACAGATTGACCCATTTTGAAAGGAAGGTTCTATTATGAAAAAATTAAACGCACTCATCATTGCTTCCATGACAGGCCTGGCACTGGCAGGCGGTTTCTTCTTTGCCGGCACCGCTTCCGCAGCAGACTACAGACATCCGCCGGAAATGCAGCAGCAGGACAATGGCCGTCCCCAGGTGCACAAGGAAAAGAAACATGTAGAAAAGAAGCGGCAGGGCCATAAGGATAAGAAAGACCGGGAAGAAATGAGAGATAAAAAAGACCAGGGTCCTCAGCGCAAGCTGAAACCCTGGGAAGAAAAGTACTATGAACAGCATCCGGAAGCCAGAGAAAGGGATGCGAAGAAAGGAAATCCTGAAAAGAAGAACATAGAAGATGATGACGGCATGACCTGGCACCGCCTGTAATGGAAAGAACCTGAAGTCTACTTCAAAAGAGGTCTTACTATGAGAAACCTGAAAAGAACCATATTAGCCGCAGCTTTTTTGATTTCCTTCTCTGCTGCCGGCGCCGCTTTGGGAAATGATGTATCCGCCGCCTCCCTGCAGGCTGCCGAACCTGCCGGCCCCGTATCCAACACAGGCCGGGACTACCGCATCGCTTTAATCAATGCGGAAAATTCCAGAGGCCCTGTCATTCATAAGCCCCTGAAGGAAGAAAAAGGGACTCCTGTCTCCCGTTCCGGAAAAGTCAGAGACTCCAAAGAAGACAGCACTTACAGAGAAGATGCCCCTTCCCTCCGTCACCATGACAAAGAGGAAAGCCAGAACCTGGAAGAACACCGTCAGCACCGCTTCCATAAAGACGATAACGACAGGGGACACCGCTTTAACAAGCACCGTCAGCACCGCTTTGACAAAGGCGATAATGACCGGGACCATCACTTCGATGAGCACCGTCAGCGCCGTTTTGACAAAGACGATAATGACCGGGACCATCGCTTCGACGAGCACCGTCAGCATCGCTTTGACAAAGACAAAGACCCCGGCCGGGGCAGACCCGGCGGCCGTCACCATGACAGGGGCGAAAGAAGATCAGCCCTTCCGCAGCCGGAAGATGCCCGATTCTGACGAAGCGATGATTCACTGGCACCGTCTGATTTCATAAGAAATTGTATTTGACTGTTATCATAACCCAATACCCTCTGACAAAAGGGGCTGTGAAAAAATGTAAATCATTTCCTCACAGCCCCTTTTTCCTGTCTTTTATAAAAATTTTAAAATTCCTTAAACCGCAGGCCCTTCCGGTTATATATAATCTGGAGAGAAAGAAGCACTCATTTATGTGCTATAATATACATTAGCATACAGCCTGACCTGGAGGATGATTATGATATCAATTGTGACGCCTGTCTATAATGAAGAAGGCAACGTGGTATACTTTCATGATGAAGTGACAAAAGTCATGAGGGAACTGGCCATGGATTATGAAATCATTTATGTAAATGATGGATCCAGGGATCGCACGGACGAGCTGATTCATCAGCTGGCAGACCGGGACCCCCACGTGCGGGCCCTGACCTTCGCCCGGAATTTCGGGCATCAGATTGCCATTACCTGCGGCATGGACTTTGCCAAAGGCGATGCGGTGATTACCATGGACGGAGACATGCAGCATCCGCCGGCCCTCATTCCCAAGCTCATCGAAAAATGGCAGGAAGGCTATGACATTGTGCAGACCATCCGCACTGCCACTGAGGACGCCGGATTTTTAAAAAAGATAACCTCCTCCAGCTACTATGCGGTAATTAATTCCATTTCCACCACCCGGGTAGTTCCAGGAGGTTCCGATTTCCGACTGATGGACCGGAAAGCGCTGAATACATTCCTGAAGTTCCGGGAGCACAGCCGGTTCATCCGCGGTATCGTAGGAGGCCTTGGATTCAGACAGACATCCATCGAATTTGAAGCGCCTGCCCGTCATGCAGGGGTTTCCAAATTCTCCATGAAGAAAATGATTCACTTTGCCATGGATGGCATTATTACCAATTCCACCATCCCTCTGCGCATTTCCTTCTACATCGGCCTTTTGTCTGCCTTTGCCGGATTTCTGCTGATTCTCCACGTCCTCTACTGCGTCATTACCGGACAGGCCGTGCCCGGCTGGGCCACCATGACCATCCTGATTTCCATTTTTGGAAGTCTCAACCTCATGTGCCTTGGCATTCTGGGCGAATACATAGGCCACGTATTTGAAGAAACAAGAAACCGTCCCCTCTACTGGCTCTCCGATGACAGCGCCGCCCACGAGGACAACCCTTATTATAAAACCCACAGTAACGGGAACCCCCGGTGATTCCCCGTTTTTCCAATTTCATAAGGCAGAAGGCTGCCTTGAGGAAGCGGAGGAATGCCCCCCGCTCCTTTGCAGTGTCCCCTGCCGGGAAGGATAGAGTTATGAGTGATACCCCCTTTTTTGAAAGCGAACTTTTTGCAGAGCTGAAAGAAGACCTGACCCAGTCTTCCCGTTTTACTGCCACCTACCGCATTGCGGCCCCGGACTATGAAGAAGCCAGGAAGCTGGCTTTTGGCATCTGCGTCGAACAGACCGTAGAATGCCCCTACGAGCTGGTGAAAGGAACTCCCATCGGCGATACCATCGTAGGCCAGATCGAAGACCTGAAAAAGGCAGAGCCCGGCGCCTACTACGCCACCATTTCCTATGATCCAGCGGCAGTGGGCAATGAAATGGCGGAGCTTCTGAATATGCTCTTCGGCAATACAAGTCTCCAGCCCGGTATCAAGCTCATGTCCTTCGACCTTCCTGAAGCCATGTATGACAATTATCCCGGTCCCCGCTTCGGCCGCACAGGCCTTCGGGATCTCTGCGGCGTACCCCGGGGCCCCATTCTCATGAGCGCCATCAAACCTCTGGGCAGAAGCCCCAAGGAACTGGGACAGATGGTATACGACCTGGCCATGGGAGGCTGCCCCATCATCAAAGACGACCACAGCCTCATGAACCAGGACTATGCTCCCTTCGAAGAAAGAGTGCTTCAGTGCGTCATGGCCTTGGCCGATGCTAAAGAGAAAACCGGTAAAAAGAGCATGTACATTGCCAACTGCACCGCCGACGGCCTTCAGTTCCTGGACCGGGCCTACAAGGCAAAGGAAATCGGTGCCGACGGCATCATGGCAGCGCCTGCTATTACCGGTTTCACCATGATTCGCGACCTGGCCAGGGATCCGGACTTTAACCTTCCCATCTTCCTCCATCCCTGCTTCTCCGGCCCCCAGGTTCTTTCCAGAGAATCGGGCATTTCCCCCTTCTGCTACTACGGCCAGCTCTCCCGCCTGGCCGGCGCCGACGCCGTCATTTTCACCAGCTTCGGCGGCCGCTTCTCCTTCTCCCGGGAGACCTGCACCAACATCTGCGAAGGCACCAATGAAAAAATGGCCTACCTCCGCCCCATTTTCCCCATTCCCTCCGGCGGCATGAGATGGCAGCTCTTCAAAGACATGTACAAGACCTACGGTGCCGATACCATTTTCCTCGTAGGCGGCGCTCTCCAGACCGAAGGGCCAAACCTGACGGACAATGTGAAATTCTTCCTTGAAAAGCTGGAAGAAGCACAGCAGTAACACCATAAAAAGGTCTGTGAAGAAATGTAAATCATTTCTTCGCAGACCTTTTTTATGCCTTATTTTCCGAAATCCGGATCCTTCAGGATATCCTTGTACATTTCAATGTACTTATCCGGTCTCCAGTCCGTCCCGTCTACTGCCGGGTTATGTTTGAAGGCATAGCGGCTTGCCAGGGACAAATCCACGGTGGCGGTGAACATTTCAATTTCCGGTGCATCTTCATCGGTAAATTTCCGTCCTGCATAGTAATAGAAAGACCATGGATGCTTCTGTCCCGGCCCGATAATGGAGCTGCCGCCCCAGAAATAGTTATCCACATCCAGACCGCCGATATTGGCAGAAGCAATGTAAATGCCATTCTGGATGACCGAGGCTTCCAGGGTGGGCGAGCCGAAATAAGGGCCATGGCACTTGGCCAGAGCCGTACTGTTGATGAGGAGGCGGCATCCCTTGGCCACATAGTACCGGGTCAGTTCCGGGAAGGCATAGTTATCATAGCAGATGGCGCATCCTATGGGGCCCCATTCAGAATGGAGGATGAAAGGCTTGTCTCCCCGGGTGGCCCAGTTCGGTTCCGGAGAAGGCAGGTGCATTTTATGATAGGCCCCTTCCAGTCCTTTCGGCGAGAAAATGGCCAGTCCATTATAGATGATATCCGGATTCTTATCGTCCCTGATGGGCATGCCGAAAATGACATACATGCCCAGTTTCTTCGTGAGCTCTGCCACCTCCAGCGTACTTGGACCCGGCACCGTTTCCGCCAGCTTGTACTGCATTTTTTCTTTGAAAGGCTTATCTGCTTCATCATCGTAGCCGGTGAGGCTCATTTCCGGGAATATAACGATCTGGCTGCCCTTGCGGTAAGCACATTCGATATATTCTTCAATCCGTCTCAGGTTAGACGCCTTATCGCCCCACACCGGATGAAAAGTAACCACCGAAATCGTACAGATATCCTTCATGATAAACCCTCCTTGTAAACAAAAAAGTGCCTACAGGGAAAATCCCTATAAGCACCTTTGCTTAATCTTTATGGCTTCAGTATAGTCCTCTTCCGGAGGAAAGTCAATCTTTCTTCAAGAGACTGTGGTGGTTTTTGCCACGGGTCCGTGAAAATTTTTTTCTTCCTTCACTTCCCATTTTCTTTTATCCACTTCATTTCTCCAGCGAAGCACGGCGGCAATGAGGAAGGCCAGCGCCAGCATGGCGGAGAAAAGATGAAGGGTAGCTGCATAGCCGCCGGTATTTTCCTTCATAAATGCCAGGATCAGGGGACCGGCTACACCGGCGATGCCCCAGGCAGTGAGGATGGACCCATGAATGGAGGAAAGCTGTTTCACACCGAAAATATCGGACAGGTAAGCGGGCATGCAGGAGAAGCCGCCGCCGTAGCAGCTGATAATGAGAAGAACCAGGGCCTGGAAAATAAGGCCTTCCGTGGTGATGGAAAGCTGGTAGAAAGCCCATACTTCCAGGGCAAAGAATACCATGTAGGTCACGCCGCGGCCGATCCAGTCAGAAACGGTGGACCACACGATACGGCCGCCGCCGTTAACGATACCGATAATCCCCACCAGGGAAGCGGCTTCCACCGGCGTCATGCCGATGACTTCCTGGGCCATGGGGGAAGCCACGGCCAGAAGGCCGATGCCGCAGGTAATATTGGTAAAGAAAATCCACCACAGAGCAAACCATTTCCAGCTATGCATTGCTTCTTTTCTCGTCATCTGAGGACCTACCACGGTGCGTTTCCTGCCCATGGCCGCTTCCCGGCGAAGCACTTCTTCCAGCATAACCGGGATTTCACCCTTCTTCGGCGGACGAAGATAGGAAGCGGAAAGGGATATAATCACCGCATAGGCTATGCCAAGGATGAGGAAATTGGTAGTCAGGCCATAGGCGTCGGTGAGATAACGCATGAGCGGTCCTGCCACAAGGGCAGCAAAGCCAAAGCCCATGATAGCCAGGCCGGTGGCAAAGCCCCGGTGTTCCGGGAACCATTTCACCAGGGTAGACACAGGGGTGATATAGCCGGTGCCCAGCCCGATGCCGCCAATCATGCCGTAAAAAATATAAAGGAGCATCGGCGAATGGACATGGACAGCCAGCGGGAAGTGAACACCCGGCGCCGTGCCCAGAAGGCCGGTGCCGAAGAAAGCTGCCGATACCAGACCGGACCGGGACGGCCCCATCCGTTCCACCACGCCGCCCAGAAAGCCGGCCGACAGCCCCAGAAACAGAATGGCAATAGAAAAGGCCCAGGTGGTTTCCGAAAGGGAAAGACCCATAGCCGCCATAACCGGCTTCGTCAGTACACTCCATGCATACACACTGCCGATGCAGATGTGGATGCCCACAGCTGCCAGGGCAATAAGCCAGCGATTTTTCTTTTTCATTTGAAATCCCTCCATAAGCAGTAAGCAATGAAGGGAAACCGGAGACGCAAAGACCGTCTGAGTAGGTTTCCCTGCCCAGACGGTCGGCTGATTCAGATAATACCGGTTCACGTGGTCAATTCCACATTTCTCCGTCAGTTCCGGTATCTCTTTCGTTTGTGCATACAGAATACCATGGAAAGAGAAGTATGTCAAGGATTTTCTATATAGTTTAGTGGGAATGGGGACTGGGGATTAGGGAATGGGGTTGAGGGTGCCGCTTTGGGGCAGAATCCTTGCCCTGCAGGCAAAAGATTGTATTCGCGCATCGCTGGAGTAGTCAGCTGATTCGGGGGGTCCCGTCAATCTTCGCCGGCGAAAGCGGACCAGCCTTCGGGAATACCGTTTCCCCATCAACGCAGGCAGATGGTCAATCCGCCTTCACCAGCCTGGCCCTAAAGGCGATATCCCTGGTGGTATCCATGCTGTCAAAACGGATGCGGTAGGAATTATTCTTTTCATCCACCTCTTCAATGGTACCCATGCCGAAGACGGTGTGCCGCACCCGGCAGCCCACGGGAAAATAGCCTTTGTCCCCATCATCCTTCAGATAGGCGCTGGTCCTTTCCACATAAGCCTTCCCCGCCTTCCAGAGGGATTCATTCACCGGCGGATCAAAGGAGAGGTATTTTCTGTCTATGTCCAGAATGAAACGGGAAGGGAAACGGGGCGTGCCGTCCAGATTCGTTCCCTCCGCCTCCGTAAGGTAGAGCTCATCCTCTGCCCGGGTCATGGCCACGAAGGCCAGGCGCCTTTCCTCTTCCATGCCTCTTTTCGTCCTTGTCTTCCGGGAGGGGAAGATGCCTTCATTCATGCCGCAGAGGAACACCACCGGAAATTCCAGACCCTTGGCGGTATGGACGGTCATAAGCCGCACCGCATCCCTCTCCGGCCCCCGGTCCATATTGGAAAAGAGAGCCGCATGGTCCAGATAGTCGGAAATGGACGTTTCTTCCCCTGCCGTTGATTCATACTCAAAAATAGACTGCTTCAGCTCTGCCAGATCATCCAGCCGCTCCTGGCTGCCTTCGGTGCGGAGCATTTTTTCGTAGCCGCTTTCATCCAGAATGGCAGACAGGACCTCGGACACCTGCTTCCCTTCGCTGTCCTTGGTAAAGTATTCGATGAGGTCGATGAAATCGCCGGCCTTTGTCTTTTTGAAAAGAGGATCTTCCACATACTTCTTCAGCGTTTCATAGAGGCTCATATTCTCTTCCTGCGCCTTTTCCGTGAGAAAATCCATACGGCGCCTTCCTATATTTCTCTTCGGCTTATTGACAATGCGGCGGAAAGCCATGTCATCCCTGCAGGCAATCATGCGGAGATAACAGAGAGCATCCTTGATTTCCATGCGGTCGAAGAACTGGGCACCGCTGTAAATCACATAGGGAATATCCGCCTTTATCAGTCCTTCCTCCAGGTTCCGGGTCACATAATGGGCCCGGTAGAGAATGGCGATGTCGCTGTATTTCCTGCCCGATGCATGGAGTGTTTTGACAGCCGATGCCACTGCTTTGGCCTCTTCCCCGCCGTTGGCCGCTGCCATCACGGTCACAGGCCTTCCCTTTTCCTTATGGGAAATCAGATTCTTGGGGATGCGGTTCTCATTCTTGTCAATCAGGGAATTGGCAGCATCCAGGATATCCGGCGTGGACCGGTAATTGTCATCCATAATGATGGTTTTCACATGGGGAAATTCCCTGTCAAAATGCAAGAGATACCGCACATCGGCGCCGCGCCAGGTATAAATGGTCTGGTCCGGATCTCCTACGATGAAAAGGTTGTTGTGATAGCCGCAGAGGGCCTTCATGAGCTTGTACTGGAGCGGGTCGATATCCTGGAATTCATCAATCATGATATACTCCAGCCGCTTCTGCCACTTCAGACGGATTTCCTCGTTTTCCTCGAAAATATAGAGGGTAAACTTGATGAGGTCATTGTAGTCCAGGGCGAAGCATTTCTTTTCCTGGTACAGGTAGCCGTAGAAAATGATATCCTCCACCGTAAGGGCCTGGTGGTACTTTTCATAAAGGAGGGACAGGGGCATGGCAATCATGTCTTTATAATACTCCGGCTGCCACACACACTTTTTCATTTCAATCATGTCCCTGGCCTTGTTGAAGGGCATATCCCGAAGAGTCAGCCCCCGCTCCTCGTAAATCATCTGCAGCATGTCGTCAATATCTGAATTATCGATGACCAGGAAATTTTTCGGATAGGATACGGCATGGCTGTCTTCCTGCAGCACCGACACACAGAAGCCGTGGAACGTATTGATGTATCCCGTATCATTGTCTCCGGTGAGGCTGTGGATGCGCCGCGCCATTTCCCGGGCTGATTTATTGGTAAATGTAACGCAGAGGATATGCCCCGGCAGGATACCCAGTTCATTCACCAGGTAGGCAAACCGGTAGGAAAGGGCTCTGGTCTTCCCCGACCCTGCCCCGGCAATGACCCGTACATACCCTTCCGTAGAAGTGACTGCCTCTTTCTGCTTTTCATTCAGCTCATTCCATAATGCGTCCATAACTGCCCTCCGAACTTATATTCTAAATCCATTATACAATAGGATGGGCATAATGCAAAGGGTTCGGCTGTTAAGAGAGGCTGCGCAGAAGGGTTGTGAAAAAGGATTCCGAAGGTTCAAAGGGTGCAAAGGGTGGTGGTGGCGGCTTTGCCGCATGATACAATGCCGCCCATGACTCCCTCCTACTGCCACACAATGCAGGCAATCCCTGCCAGGGTAAGCACTGCGCCTGCCAGCTGGCGGAGCTTCAGCTTTTCTCCATAGAAAAGGGCGCCGGTCACCATGAGGGCCGCCACAATGAGGCTGTTAGTCAGAATAAAGGAGGTCTGCACCGTCCAGCCGGCCCGGTACATGTACACCACGCCCAGTTCGATGCCTACAATGGAACATCCAAGGCCCAAGGCCCAGGGATTCCAGGAAAGCAGTGACTTCCTCCGGTTTTCCCCTTTCGGCGCCAGGAAGAAATATAAAAGGAAGGATGCGAAAGAGGCGGAAAGATAGGTGAGTACCAGCGCCGCCAGGGGATGGATACCGGTGGAAATTTCCTTGACTCCCACCTGGTAGGCGGTGCTGCAGCATACGATAAGGCCAATGGGCCACCAGAATTTCATAGGTTACCTCACAATCAGAAACATGCCCGCCGCTGCCAGACCTATGCCTGCCTGCTGCAGAGGGCGCAGCGATTCCCCGTACATGAAATGGCCCACCATGAGCAGCACCACAATGGCCAGGGCTGTATAGACAAGGAATCCGATATTCATAGGCCAGCCGGCCCGGTACATGAAAATGGAACCCACCTCCAGTCCCGTAATGGCAAGCCCCACCATGAGGGCTGCCGGATGGGGCGGCCAGATTTCATGGAAAATATGACCTCCCGGTATGAGCATTTCAAAAAGAAGGGCGCAGAGGCAGGCACTGACCAGATAGGTCATGCCCAGCGCGGCCAGCGGACTTTTCAGGGTAGACAACCGGCGGGCGCAGACCTGGTAAAACACATCGGCCAGCACCACCAGCCCCACCGGCCACCAAAGATTCCACAGCTCCATGTTTTCCTCCTTCCTTTCCTGCGGTATAAAAAAAGTGTTTCCCCTATTTCTCCCGGCTCACTGCCGTACCTGCGGAAATAGGGAAAACACCTGGATTCATAAATCCTCTGCCCCACCCGGTGGCGAAGCAGCGTGTAATCATATTATAGCATAAGGGGAGCGGCTTCGCCGCCCCATGTTCATAAAGTAAAAAAAGGTGCCGCTTCGCCCGCGGGGGGGGGCGGCCCGCCGCCGGCGGGGGGTCAGA
>ERZ859738.975-NODE-975-length-15468-cov-2.615844_pt1 | contig 15468 bp, 9 predicted proteins | sample MGYA00510122_ERZ859738 | MGnify/ENA primary metagenome ERZ859738 (study PRJEB30046, sample SAMN00715139) | human gut metagenome | study: EMG produced TPA metagenomics assembly of the A metagenome-wide association study of gut microbiota in type 2...
CGCGCTCACCTATGCAGTGGGACAGCTCGGAGAATGCAGGATTTTCTTCCGCTCCGGCAGAGAAGCTCTATATCCCCCTTGACCCCGACCCCGACAGACCGACTGCGGAGAAGCAGATTGCCGTCAATAATTCGCTGCGCAGCGAGGTCAAAAAGCTAATTGCAGTAAGACAGGCGCACAAAGCTCTGCAAAGCCTTGGAGATATCGAGTTTGTCTGCGACGGCGCAAAGGGCAGACCTCTTGCATATATCAGAAGCTTTGACGGCGAGAGAATACTCGTTGCAGTAAACCCTACCGATTCCGCCTATGAGCTGACGGTCGGCGGCTCACTTGGAGAGGTTATATACAGCTTCGGGAGCGGTGCAGAGATAAGCGGCAACAGCTGCGTTATCGGAGCAGGCTCGGCAGCGTTTGTGAAGCTTGATTAAAAAGGACAGTGATACTATGCGAATAAGAAATCTTGCGGCTTTTATGGCAGCAATGTCCATAATGCTCAGCTGCACGCTTTCGGTGAGCGGCACTTCATCGGGCAGAACAGTGAACATAACCGTTGATACAGGCAAGGACAGAAAAGCGATCTCTCCCTATATTTACGGCGTTAATGCGGAGCTTATGGAAAATGACGTTTCCTGTAAGGCGGTGCGTGCGGGCGGCAACCGCTACAGCGCTTACAACTGGGAAACAAACGCTTCAAATGCAGGAGCTGACTGGAAAAACATCTCCGACGGATATTTTCAGCAGAATGTTCCGGAGGATATGAAGGACAAGCCGGGCTGTGCCGCTCTGAAGCTGAATGAGGTCTGCACCGCAAAGGGCGCATACCCTCTTATGACGCTGCAGCTTGCGGGCTACGTTTCTGCCGACATGAACGGCGAGGTCAGCAAGGCTGAGAGAGCGCCCTCTGACCGCTGGAAAAAGGTTGAACTTGTAAAGGGCGATGAATTCAGCCTGACGCCAGATCTGAATGACGGCACTGTTTATATGGACGAGTTTGTAAACTACCTTGTGAACACCCTTGGCGACTCACAGAACGGCGGCATCAGGGGCTATTCTCTCGACAATGAGCCGGGGCTGTGGAGCAGCACTCACTCACTCGTTCATCCCGAAAAAACCACCTGCGCTGAGATCGTTGAAAAGTCGGTAACTATGTCTAAGGCAGTAAAGGATATTGACCCGAATGCCGAGATATTCGGTCCTGCGCTTTTCGGCTACGGGGCGTTTACGATTTTCGCTGATGCGCCTGACTGGAAAGAGATAAAAAACGACAACCCCGAGTACAAATGGTTTATAGATTACTATCTTGACGAAATGAAGAAGGCAGAGGACGAGAACGGCAGGCGACTGTTCGATGTGCTCGATGTGCATTTTTACACCGAGGCAAAGGGCGCCTGCGGAAAGCGCTACTGTGAGCATTATGGCGATCCCGACTGTGTTTACAATAAGCTGAACTCGACCCGAAGCTTCTGGGACGATACCTACACCGAGGACAGCTGGATAACCGACGCAGGCGCAGAGTTCCTGCCGATACTTCCGGCACTTAAGGAGTCAATAGATACCTATTACCCCGGCACAAAGCTTGCCATCACTGAATATGATTTTCAGGGAGCTTACGATGTCTGCGGTGCTATAATGGAGGCGGACACCCTCGGCATTTTTGCGCAGAACGGGGTCTATGCTGCCAACCTGTTTACAATGGACGCACAGTATCAGCTTGCCGCGATCAATCTGTACACCAACTATGACGGCAGCGGAAGCGGCTTTGGCGATACGCTTGTGTCCTGTACCACGGACGATATCGAGACCTCGACCGCCTATGCTGCAATTAACGGAGATAACGAGGACGTCATCACCCTCGTAGTGACAAACAAGGCGTTTGACGACAAAACGACCGCAAATGTCGAGCTTGGAAACGAGTACAAGTACGCTCACCTTTACGGGATAAACAGTATGTCAGCACAGTTATTTGATATGACCGATTCAAACCCGGCTGTGACACTGAACGGCAGCAGCCTGACTCTTGAAATGGAGCCAAGGACGGTATCGCTTCTGGTAATTGCCAAGGATAAGGAAGCTCTTGATACAAGAGAAGCTGTTTCCTCCGCTGCCGAAAAAGGAGAGGGAAAAAGCAGTCTCCCGCTTATCTTGGGGATAGCCGGAGGGGCAGCGGCTCTTGTGGCAGCTATAGTGTTTGCTGTATTCAGGATAAAGAAAAATCAACACTGATCGCAGGTTCTCGGAAACGCCCTGAAAGCGTTTTCGAGGGCTCTTTTGGGCGCTTTAGCGTAATTAAACGTCCGGTTCTACCGGGGACATAAAAAAGCTTCAGCGAACGCTTTAAAATAACCTCCGAATATGATAAAATAGTAGTAATTTGGCGACTGCATTACTAAATTAAAATACACGGAGGTTATAAACAAATGAAATTAAGCACCTAACATATAAGGGCTGCCAGTGAATGTAATGCGGTGCTGAACCCTCGGAGTCTCTTGAGGGGCAAAGCCAGTAACAGTTCCTTTTTGGAGCAGAGCAAACCACCACTTTTGTGGTGGTAATGATTATAAAAAGTCACTTTAACTATGCGTGCTAATATCCTCTTTCTAAAATCATCTCCGTCATTTCCTTCTCGGCAACAGACTGCTGTATGAAAAATACAATAAGAAGAATAAGGACTCAGTAACCAAACGGTTATGGAGTCCTTTCTGCTTTCATAAGACAGATAATGTCTGTTAGAACTCTATTTTAAATATGAAATTTCCAGAGCTGAAAGCAAAGATAATTCTGATTTTGGAATATACGGCACAGCGATATTTTTCCAGCTATACTTAAAAATGAGGGCAGTCAGCACATCTGTCATCAGGTTCGGCTGTTTGGTGTCGATCACAGGCGTAAGATCATCACTATGCCGCCCATTGTCATTTTAACGGACAGGGCAATATATCGCCTATGCCTGATCATGCAGCTTGCAGATTCTTTTTGAATCTTTTGTAAACGAGTGCAAATTTCACCCGAGTTCTGTCCTATATATGTGAAACGTGTATTCAGTTAGAGCAGGCTGGCTTTTTTGACCAAATTTCATTTTTTTTACTTGCTGTTTTATATTGCTCGGAACAGATTCAACCAGATCTTTTACAATATGAATCTCTCCACTGAGTGTAGATCGCTTTGTTTTGACACTTTTTACAAAAATTGATTACATTTATTGTTGGTTTATTGATTGCATAAAAGCAAAACCCCTGATTCGAGATGAATCTAGGGGTTTTGCGACAGGCTGAGCGTCCCGAAAATTATCGGAACGCTCTTATTTATTTCTTCTTGTCAGAAAGCTCAGTGATTATCTGAATGAACGAATCAACGTCAGAGAAATCTTTGTAAACGGAAGCGAAACGCACATATGCAACGTGGTCGAGCTTTTTCAGACCCATAAGCACCATATCGCCTATCTCACTTGTAGTAGTTTCAGTCTGCATTTTGTTTGCAAAGGTGTTCTCTATATCGTCAACAAGGTTTTTCATATCGTCAACACTGACAGGACGCTTTTTGATAGCGTTCTGAATGCCTTTTATAAGCTCCTGTCTGGAAAAAGGCTCAAACGAGCCGTCACGCTTGTATACCATAAGCTGTGGCTTTTCCACCACCTCATAAGTAGTGAAACGCTTTCCGCATTTCGGACACTCACGGCGGCGTCTCTTTTTTCCCTCGCTTGGACGTGAATCTATTACTCTTGTATCTTCATAGTTGCAAAAAGGACATCTCATTATAAACACTCCTTAGTTAAGAGAAAATTTTGTGCGTGATATTGCATATATTGTGCTTTTATTAATTAATTATACCATAGATTGTGGACGATTGCAAGAGGGTATATAAAAAAAGTTGCGGTAAAGGGATTCAGCAGTTTTGCGGCAGACAAACCATAGCATAATTGTAGGGGACGGCGCCTTCGACGTCCCGTTTCTGGTAGCGTCAAAGTTTTGGCTTTGTCACAGATTTGTGTAGACATGCCGTGCGGATAACGTATAGTTCGTAGGGCAAACAACCAGGGGACGTCGAGGACGACGTCCCCTACATGGGTAGTGCAATATTTATGCACGGATATGGCAGACTTGAAGAAAGTTTTAGTGTACAAAAAAACAGACAGCAGAAGCCGTCTGTTTTTGTTTGATATATTACTTGTTAAGATATTCGAGATTTTTTCTGATAAGCTCGCATCTCTGCTTTACGCAATCAACAGAACGCAGTGGGTCTGACGGAGTGTTGAATGTGTAATCCATAAGCTTGTCGATCGTTGTTGCCGCAACGTGAAGTCTTGTGTCTGATGAAGCGTAGTAAATATACACGTCGCCGTTTTCACGAACGATCGCGCCGTTTGTGAACGCAACGTTTGATACGTCGCCCACTCTTTCACTGCCGTGCGGTGCAATGAAAAGTCCTGACGGCGAAGCGATTAGCTTAGAAGGGTCTTTAAGGTCAGTTGCAAATACATAAATTACGTATCTAAGACCTGCGGCTGTGTTTCTTACGCCATGTGCAATGTGTATCCAACCCTTTGGTGTCTTGATAGGCACTGCGCCTGCACCGTTCTTTACCTCTGTGATTGTGTGATACTGCCTTGGTGAGATAACAACTTCGTCTGTGCAGATAACAGGGTTTGTGATGTCTTCGCAAAGACCGAAGCATACTCCTCCGCCTGAGCCGGTTTCGATAAAATCGTCCTGTGGACGTGTGTAGAATGCGTACTTTCCGTCAACGAACTCAGGGTGAAGCACAACGTTTCTCTGCTGTGGTGACTTGGATTTGAGATTAGGAAGTCTTTCCCATGTCTTAAGATCCTTTGTCCTTACGATTCCAGCCTGAGCTGTAGCGGCAGAAAGATCGTTTGAAGTCTTGTCCTTGCTCTCTGAGCAGAATACACCGTATATCCAGCCGTCCTCATGCTGAGTAAGTCTCATATCGTATACGTTTGTTTCCTCCGGTTCAGTGTCAGGAAGCTGAACAGGGAAGTCCCAGAAACGGAAGCCGTCAACAGGGCTGTCGCTTTCTGCTACTGCAAAAAATGACTTTCTGTCATTGCCCTCAACTCTTGCAACAAGGTAATACTTGCCGTTGAGATAAATAGCGCCTGAGTTCAGAACTGCGTTTATGCCCAATCTCTCCATGAAGTATGGATTTGTCTCAGGGTTCATGTCATATTTCCAGATAATAGGTGCGTGTGCGGCTGTCAGAACAGGGTAAACGTATCTGTCATAAATTCCGTTGTAGCTGTCGGACACAATGTTTTTTCTGTTGATGAGAGCCTCATATTTGGCTGTCACCCTTGCTTTGTTTCTTTCAAAATCTGTCATATCAAGCAATTTCCTTTCGGTAAAAAATCTTCTTAAACAAGTATACTATAATAATTCGCTAATTACAAGTACCACCGAAAACATCAAACGATTACATGAAAAAAGTTTTACGAACTGCATAAATACGGTGCATTTTTTACCGCCTGTGTTAATGTTTTCTACAAAAGGCTTTCAAACTGCACATTAAATATTTGAACTTTATATGCATATTTTATACGATATTGATTGTAATATTGTGTTTTAACAATACACATGGATTTCATTGTGCAAAGTGTACAATGAAATTGCTGATAATTGTGCTATAATGGTGATTGACAATAGCTTTATATGTGTTGTATAATTATAGCAAGATTTAATATATGAACTCATCAACTACATACGGACAGCTTTGATGCTAAAATATTTAATTATGGAGGAATATTTTATGAATTACAAAAAGTACATAGCGGCTGTAATGGCTTTGTCAATGGCAACAGGAGTAGCGGGTTGCGGAAGCTCATCAAACTCTTCAAGCAAGGCGGAGGACGATTTTTCTGCAACAGAGAACGTTGCGGTAGCTGACACGGAATCTATCGAGGCTATCCCTGAGGGTGCTGAAAAAGAGATACTTTATCTCGGTGAGGGCGACATTAACCCTACTAAGGGCAGTCCTGAGAAGAGCACAGAGCTTCAGCTTTTTGAGAGCAAGGGCGGAAAGATAAGATTCCAGCAGACTTCAAATGAGGACAGATTTGATAATCTTGCTGCTGCTATCACAGCTAACAAGGATATTCCTGATATATTCAAGTATGAGTGGCTTGCATTCCCTTCACAGGTAGTAAAGGATATGTATCAGCCTATTGACAGCATAGTTGATTTCAGCCAGCCTTTGTGGTCTGCAACAAAGGATACAGCAGATCAGTTCATGCTCAATGGAAAGCATTATGTTGCACCTCTTGGTTATTCGGCTTCTGCTATGCTCTGCTATGATAAGGATATCATTGACGCAGAGGGTCTTGACGATCCATATGAGCTTTATGTAAACAATGAGTGGACTTGGAAAAATTGGGAGGATATCATGTCCTCATATGTTGGCAACGCACCGGCTGATACTGAGCGTTACGGTGTAAACGGCTTCTTCAGAGCGCACGTTGTTCAGCAGACAGGCAAGCGTCTTGTAAACTATGATCCTGCAACAAACGAATTTTCAAGCAACCTTAACGACCCTGATATCGAAAAGGCTCAGAACTTCCTTTATAATATGATGAAGGATGGACTTATCCTCAACGGCTGGGTAGGCTCTGCAAGAGATTGCTTCAATCAGAACTGCTTGTTCTATGCAATGGGCGAGTGGGCATACACAGGCAACCAGACTCCAAAGGAGGGCGAAAACTGGGGCGTTGTTCCTATCCCTCAGTATGACGATAATCAGCAGAAGATAACAACTTCTGATATGACAGCTTTCATGTGGGTAAAAGGCTCAACAAGAAGCGAAGCTGTTAAGTGCTGGTTCGAGTGCGTAAGAGCTTCAAAGACAGATCCTAAGTATGAGCAGACAAACAAGGACAAGTTCATGGAGAACAACCCTAATTGGACAGACGAGATGTATGATGTGAAAATGGACGTTGTTTCTGACGATTACCTTATGCTCTTCGACTATGCTTACGGTATATCTTCCGCTCTCGGTGACAGAAAGCAGTTTGACGGAAACCAGTGCCTTGTTGACGCACTCTACAGTGATGCTTCAAATGTTAATGAAGAGGGTGTACAGTCCACATGGACGCAGGTTCGTGAGAAGTATTCTGCAACTGTAGATTCCGAGATCAAGGAACTCAACCAGAAGATCGCAAGCCTTAAATCATAATAAATAACTCCTGATAAAAATAACGCAGGCTGTAAAAAGTCTGCGTTATTTTTATGCGTATTTTAGAATAGCCCAAGACCTAAAGCTGTGCGGACTGTGATGAAGATAAGACCGGCAAAGGCGAGTATGGTAACAGGTGAGGTGAGATAGATGACTATCTTTTTGCCTTGTGAAACGTCAGGGCAGAAGTTTATGAGCCTGAAGCTGTCACGATGATACCTAAGCTCTTTTACAAAAAGCACAAGACCAGCTATCATAAGTCCGAATGAAAGCAGTGCGACAGCAATTATTATCATTGGTGCTGTGCCTGTGATCTGACCTTTTTCAAGGTCTGCGGCAAACTTGTCAAAGTCTATGGAACCAAGTGCGACGCTCTGAATTGCTCCGATAGTGTTCATGGTGAAGTGAAGTATCAAAGATGGGAAGATAGATCCTGTTTTTGCAACCATAAAGCAGGCACACATTCCCATAACAGCCGCATAGAGTATCTGCTGATAGCTTCCATGCCAAAGACCGAATGTCAGCCCCACCATTATAATGCCTGTGAGCTGACCGCACTTTTCGGCATTTCTGAAAAGCGTACCTCTAAACATAAGCTCCTCAAAAAACGGTGCAAGCACTGACATTGCCAGCACGCTCGTTACGCCGCCCAGGGCAGTGCCGCTTGAAGTGAAGTCAACGCCTTTAAGGCTCGTTCCCGAAGCTTTCTGCACATATGAGAAAATAAATGTGTTGATATAATTTGAGGCATAGATAAGACCGAATGATATGACGATCCATTTTGCGACCCATTTTGCAGGCATTGAGGGCTTTCTGAAACAGGCTGTTATTTTAAGCCCCTCTTTTTTGCCACTCACAAGTTTGAATACCACAAGAACTATTGGCACAACCACGAGATACTGTATGCAGTAGCTCACAAGCTGAGCGATATCCTCATAGTAGGCAGATCTTCCTGCAATATGGTACACCGCCAAGCCGCCAAGTCTTATAAGTGCGATATCAAGCACATAGAAAATTATCACCATAAGTGAATTTACGTTTGAGGTTTTTCGTATAAGTTTTATTGTATCGTTATTCATTTTATGATCTCCATATTTGCGTTATGTGTTTTACAAGAAAATTATATCACAGGTGGAGTTTTGTGTCAATCGAAACGTTGTTATTAGTGAGGAGTGAGGAATGAGGAATTATGGTATCGCCTGCGGCGATGATTTTTTTATATGAAAAAAAGACCGCTTTTTGATGAGCGGTCTTTTATGTACTATGAAATTAGAGCTTTACTATCTCGCCGTACTGCTCTCTGCCTGCGCCTACAGCGTTTGACTCGTCTGTATCAATGTGCATAGCAAGTGCGAACTTGTCACTGACTCTGATAACAGTGTCGCAGAGGATAGCTGTTCTTTCTGCAGACTCTATCTTTACTGCAACGATATCCTTATCCTTTACGCCGAATGTTTCAGCGTCAGCAGGTGTCATATGGATATGTCTTTTAGCAACGATAACGCCCTCAGAACACTCTACTTCGCCACATGGGCCAACAAGCTTGCAAGCACCGGAGCCTGCTGTGTCGCCTGACTCTCTGATAGGAGCGGCAACACCGATAGAACGTGCGTCTGTAGCTGAAAGCTCGATCTGGTCTGCTTTTCTTACAGGACCGAGGATAGAAACATTTGCAAGCTCTTTCTTAGGACCTACAACTGTAACTCTCTCCTCACAAGCAAACTGACCAGGCTGTGAAAGATCTTTCTTCTTTGTAAGTGTTGCACCCTTTCCGAACAGCGTTTCAAGAGTTTCCTGAGTAACGTGAACGTGACGTGCAGATGTTTCAACGATAAACTTTGGCATGATGAACATTCCTTTCAATTATAGTATTTACATTTCTATTTTACTACTATTTTCGCCACAGGTCAAGGGGTAATTTAACTTTGGGTAACAAATTTTTTGTCATGTTGATCAAAAAAACAGCGGTTGCCGTTTGAGACAACCGCTGTGTGCAGTTAAGAGATCAGTTATTTCTTGTGTTTTTTCTTTATTCCCATTGCCGTACCGCCGCTTATCAACAGCATTGCAAGCCAAAGGCTCATGCCACTTCCGCTTCCGGTCTGTGGATTTTTCTGCTCGCTCTTAGGCTTATCAGCCGTGGAGCTGTCTGTCTTGCTCTCGTTAGTATCGTCTTTCGTCTTATCTGGCTTTGAGTTATCTTTTTTGTCATCACTTGGAGTGTCTTTCAGCTTATCTGTAATAGTGTCTGCCTTTTGTATCTCCTTTGTGCCGTCCTTGTCACCGAAATACTTTCCGCATTCTTCGCAGTACCAATACTCGATATTTCCCTCTTTGTCATGTGTTGCGTCAACTTTATCTATATGTGTGAGCTTTCCATGAATGTTCGGGTCGATATCGCCGTATTCACTGCCACAGATATCGCAGGTGGCTTTCTTTGTGCAGGTCGCCTTGCCGCCGGAATGTGTACACTTGTATCCACACTCTGTACATTCGCCTGCGTTCCATTCGTGGGGTTCTCTCTCGATAGTCACCTCGCCGCAGCAATCATATTTTTTCTCGTGTTCTTTGCTGTCAAAGTCCCAAACAGGTTTGCCTGTGTGATTTGTCGAGTCAAGGTCGCCGTATTCTTTATTACAGAATTTGCACTTTGCTTTTTCAGTACAAGTCGCAGTGCCGCCCACATGGTTTTCGAGCACGGTTACTTCTTTTTCACCTGTGATGACAAAACCGTCTTTGAGTTTTGCCGAAGCGTAAACCGTCATTGTTCCGCTCTCAAGATCTGACGCACTTACCTTTGCGGTGTAAAGATCGTCTTTTGCAGTAAACGTCAATTCCGTACCGTCGCCTGCAAATCTGAAGCCTGCTGTCACGTCAGTACAGCCCTCAGGAAGAGCAAATGTAAATTCATAATCACCTAAAGGACAGGTCTCGTCAGTTCCGTTTATGGATATCTTCAAAATAGTTGATTTTTTCGTTTCATATCCGCAAATTGTACATTCCTGCCAATATTCGCCGTCTTCCGTATTCCACTTGTAGGCGTGAAGTTCCTTTTGGCTGTCAGTTCCGCACTCACTGCACTGCTTCCAATGTCCGTTTTCGTCGGATATATAATCGCCGAAGCTGTGTTCGATAGGCTCGCCCTCAGTAGCCTGACAGCGTTTGCAGGTCTTTGGAGCTGTGCAGGTCGCTTCTTTCCAATCATGTCCCAATGGGTTTATAGGCTCATCTTTGTAATGTGAACATTCGGAGCAATTAAACCTCTTCACACCCTTATCGATGCAAGTTGGCTCGGAGATTATCGTTCCCTCGTCAAATATATGTCCGTCTACTGCACAGTTTCTTATTACTGTAAGTGTTGCTTTTTCCGATACCCAAGTACCCACATAGTCCGCATTTTCAGCGTTCTTGACCGTACATCTGTACATATATCCGTTAAAGCTTATGTTCGTTGCACAGGTGGTGAATGTAGTCGACCATTTTTCTTTGCCGTCCACGACTTTTGAATCAAGAGAGAATGTTCCGTCAGCTTCGGTAACGTCTGCAAAAGTCTTTCCATCGTCCTTGCTCCCCTGCCATATCACCTCAGCTCCGTAAGGATTTCCCTGAGCGATAGGAAGTGTGAACGTAGCCTTTTCTCCGCTGTTTATGGTCTTATTGCCGAGTGAGGCTGTAAACTCAGGAGAATAATATATTGTAAGCTTTGCCGCATTTGAAACTACAGAGCCGTATTCATTTGATACAACACAGCGCACAAGCTTTCCGTTGTTTTCTTTTCGCACTTTTAATGAATGTGAATTGTCGTTGGTATATGGGATATCAACGAAAGTTTCTCCGTTATCGCTGCTTTCCTGCCACTGATATTGGAGCGGTTCACTGCCTGTTGCTTCTACATTGAAGAAATAGTAACGTTCAATTACGATAGTTATTTCTCCGGGCTTAACAGGTTTAGGCTGGCTAGGAGCGTTTGTTGCACCGCTTTGCGGGTGTTTTACTATGACCGGTGCTTTTTCGGAGAAGTTTATCGTAACAGGGCCGAAAACGGTCGGCTTAGTTTTTTGTCCGTCGCCTGTTGATACCCATGTTTTGCATCTTATCTGCCAGCCGTTCATTTGGCTTTCTATAGTAGGCTCGTAAACAGAAGAAGTTTCTCCGTCAATGGCGGTGAAAGTCTTTCCGCCGTCCTTGCTCACTTCCCATAGATATTTGAGCCTTACTGCGCCATTTGGTGTATTGTTTGTGACCTCGAATTTTGCCTTTTTATCCAAGTGGAATTTGTCAGGAGCAGTAAATACCGGCTCGTCAATGAAGATATATGCGTCATAGGTATAGGAATGATTGAGCTTGGAATCCCAGCCTAAATAATATACATCTGCCTGATAATGCGTACCATTGTCACTGTTGCCCATACGCCCCACATACATGCTTGTGCCATGGGCATTTATTTTTGTGCGCTTGTCGTTTTCAACACTGTACCATTCTACTCGGATATCACTGTCTTGCAGTGAGGACGGCTCGTTTTCCATTGTTTTCAGCGTAACGACGTCGTTCTTTTTCACAACAAAGTATTTTAATGTTATAGGATCAAAAGGTATCCTATGCTCTAAGATATTCGTTCCATAACGCAGATTAAAATAGGTGTTCTCATCTTCAAGAGTGCCGTCAGCTTTTATTTTAAAAGCATTCACGCCATAAATGGAATCCTGTGACTTGAGCCAGAGATGAAGCTTGTTTCCGTCATGGAATATTTCTGAGCGGTTATAGCCATAAAAATCGTCATATGGCGGCTGACGTGTGTTAGCACTGCCTATAAACTCATTGCCATCTGCACCCCTTGCAACATAGGTGTACTTGTGTACCGAGTTTCCTTTTGCGTCCACAGCCTTGCCGTTGTCATTGAAGTCAGCGCTTCCGCCTGATATCTGCAAGACCACGTTGTCGCCAAGCGTTCCAGAGTAGTTTCCGCTATCAATGATGACCTTGCCCTCTCCTACAATGTTAAGTCCTCGCACGATCGCACTGTTTGTAAATTCTATCGTGCCGCCTTTCAGCTCGATAGGATAAGTGAAATTATATGTTTTATCAGGGGAGGTCTTTAATTTTAAAGTTGCGCCGTCATAGACAATGATCTTCGGAAGCTCAAAACCGCTTTTGATATCTATGTTCATTTTGATATCGCCTGAAAGTATGTTTACATCAAATGGAACTTTGGTGTCCAGATCCATTTCATATATATCTTTTAGATCTATTCCGCTTGCTAAATTAAATGTTTCATAATCATGCATATCCTTGAAATATGACATTTTACCACGGCCATTATCATCTTTTATATAGATGTCATCCATGTTTTCTGTATAATATTCTGTATACCCTCCGAAGCCATACTGCGCAAACTTCTTGAAGTCAGCGGGACAAGTATGGCTTTCATAGAGTTTCAGCCGTCCTGAAAATGTTATTATGCCGCTGCTTGGTTTAAGAAAACCACGATTGACGCTTTGATAATTCACATACTGCGTTCCGGCACGGACACGTCCTCTGCCTAAAAATTTTATTGCGTGATAGTGAACTCTTACGCCATATTCCATGTATCCCGGCGTGGACGGATTAATGTTTCTGCCTTCTACTGTAGCGTTGTTCTTTATTACGATACCGCCTGCTTCAAGGCCTGAGGTATTTTCTGCATCATGCTCTTGTGGTCTGTATATCTCTTTAAAGACGTTACCTTCGACCTTACTGCCGTCAACTGTCAAAATTCCATATACCATTATTCCTGCAATAGTTGAACCTGCATTGTTGAAATATCCGCCTGAAGTGAGATTTTTTGGTCTGTAGTGTGTGTAATTGGTGCACTCTCCCTTAACAGGTCTGTATGTAGCACGACCCTCTACGGTGGTATTAGTGCCGTTTACATAAAGCGACCCCTCGACATAAATGCCGTTCATGCCCACAGTTGGTCCGTTTGCGCAAGCCCAGACAGTGCTGTAGTCATTAACTATCATATTATACTTTACGATAATGCAAGCGCCGAAGCTTTCGCACGATACATTAGTAGCGTTTTGTTCAGTACCGTCGCCGATAGTAAGATTTGAGCAGTATATTGCTGCGTCATGTGTTACTGCTGAAAACGTTCCGCTGCCAATGATAGTGATATTACTGTCAGGAGCATAAATTCCGCTGTAGCTCTCATTGTATTTGGTTGCGGCTTGGCTTGAAAATGGGCTGTCGCCAAGATCAATGCTGCCGACAAGCTTTATGTTCAGATCTTGTTCGCCTTCAACGTATATAAGACCAAATCGGCTGGGTCTTTCGCTGTTGCCGTTTATGCGTTTGCCTATAGTCGCCATATTGTAACCAAGAAGCGTCAGGGTCTTGCTTTGTATATCGTATTTCCAGCCCTGTTTGCTCCATGTTTTATCAGATGTTACCTGTTCTTCGCCTATCCATATGCCATATTCTGTGACCGCAAATGCGTTCAATGGTGTAATGGACATTACCATACATAGAGTAAGTATGATGCTCAATAACCGTTTTTTCACCTTGTTTCCCCCATTTCGTCGTCTTTTGAAAGTTTAAAATCGAATGTCATTTCCAACATTGCAAACAGCTTATACATGACCTCAGTGGCGATAGCTCTAATATCAAGCGATCTGATAAATGCAAGCACTTTTGCCTGTTCTTCCTCCGGTACTTTATACACTCGCATTGCCGCCGTCAGAAAACGGCGAAGCTTGTGGTCAAGCGGGAAATGGATATCGCATTTTCTTGCCATATAGTTGCGCATTATTCCTGATGTTCCGATTTCCATTTCATAGAAATCGCTTTCGGTATAGCCCGGAAAATTCGAGCCGAATATCTGTTTCAGTTCCGTCGTAGTGTGGACATAGATATACTCAGCCGTTTCAGGCATAGTATAAGCCTCAATGTAGATCTCTCGGAGATTTTCATTCAGCTCAGTGAGGGTTATCTGTATGGCAGTTTCCACAGCATATGTGTATATCGGCGACATATTATCACCAACAATGTTCTTTGCCACTCCAAATTGTCCGCTGAACATCGTGCCCACAAGTTCCATTAGAATAGCGTCTTTTGTGGAGAATAAATTCTGAAAGCTTCCTCTTGCAACGCCAGCTTTTTTCACTATCTGTGAGATAGTTGTCTGTTTATACCCCTGTTCCAGAAAAAGTTGGACGCATACAGTGAGTATCTTTTTTTTCGTTTCGATACCGTCTTTTCTTGTAGAAATATGTATCACCTCTTTTCATTGTTTATTAATAATGATTTATAATTAGTATATGTATTAGTTATAGCATATGTAACACAATTTGTCAAGTGTCAGAAAGGGGTAACAGCGAAATTTTACAATTGGCAACGATTTTTTTGTATTATTTTTGCCTTAATGATTTAAAGCAAAACTCTTGTATTATTATAAAAAGTATGGTATAATCAAATTACGAATTTTTTGTATATTTCTAAGGAGGAAATAATTATGAGTATGTATATCACTTGTCTTGACCTTGAGGGAGTTCTCGTCCCTGAGATATGGATAGCTTTTGCTGAGGCTACAGGTATCCCTGAGCTTAAAAGAACAACAAGAGATGAGCCTGACTATGACAAGCTTATGAAATACCGTATCAACATTCTTAAGGAGCATGGTCTTGGTCTTAAGGAAATTCAGGATACTATCGCAACTATCGACCCAATGCCGGGCGCAAAGGAGTTCCTTGACGAGCTGAGAAGCTTCACACAGGTAATAATCATCAGCGATACTTTCTCACAGTTTGCAGGTCCTCTTATGAAGAAGCTTGGTTATCCTACTATCTTCTGCAACACACTTGAAGTTGCTGACAACGGTGAGATCACAGGCTTCAAGATGAGATGTGAAAAGTCAAAGCTCACAACTGTAAAGGCACTCCAGTCTATCGGTTTTGAAACTATCGCAAGCGGTGACAGCCACAATGACCTTGGCATGATACAGGCGAGCAAGGCAGGTTTCCTGTTCAGAAGTACCGACATCATAAAGGCTGAATATCCTGAGCTTCCTGCTTATGAAACATATGATGAGCTTATGGCTGCAATAAAGGCTGCTATGGACTAATAGTCTTTAGACAGAGGAAAACATAGATGAAAAAGGTAATATCACTTATAATGGCAGCGGCTTTGTCACTGTCTGCGGTAGCCTGCGGTCAAAGCGCTGACAGCAGCGTGGCTGATAAGTCAAGCTCAAAGGCTGATGAAAAGCCTACTGTGGAAAGCTGTAAGATAGCTGATGATAAGTTTGATACATAT
>ERZ859738.988-NODE-988-length-15334-cov-2.944172_pt1 | contig 15334 bp, 14 predicted proteins | sample MGYA00510122_ERZ859738 | MGnify/ENA primary metagenome ERZ859738 (study PRJEB30046, sample SAMN00715139) | human gut metagenome | study: EMG produced TPA metagenomics assembly of the A metagenome-wide association study of gut microbiota in type 2...
CGCTGCCCGCGTCCAGGCACAGCTGCTGTTTAATCGCCGGGTTGACGAAGATGCGGGTAACTTCGCTATCTTCCGCCGCCAGCTTGATAAGCTGGCTGATTTGCGGGCTCCATAGCGACGGCACCACATGCTTGCCATCGCTGGCGACCAGGTCCAGCGCCTGCGGCTTCAACAGCTGGGACGATGTCCAGCGCGTTTGCGGCAGCTGGAGGAAGATATCGACATCGAGGCCCGTCTGGTGGCTGGCGTGCCCGCCGTTAAAGCGCCCGCCCGCCGGCATCCCCATGTCGCCAATCAGCACGGTTCCCATACCTTTATTGTGCACCTGATTACTCAGGCGCTGAATAAACTGAACCAGATCCGGATGACCGAAGTAGCGACGCTGATCGGTACGCATCACCTGATAGCCGGGGGCACTCAGGGGGAGCGCCTCGGCGCCAACGATACAGCCATTGGAAAACGCGCCGATTGACTGGGCGCTGCCGCCGATCGGTTGGGTTATTTTCTGCCATGGCGTGGCGGCCTGGCTACCGGCGCTGGCCAACAGCGCAAGCAGTGCGATAACGGTGTTTTTCATGGTTACCAGCGTGGAATTGTCGTCGTCACGTCGCCATTCTGCGCGCGCTGACGCATAAAGTGATCCATCAGAACGATCGCCAGCATCGCCTCAGCGATCGGTACGGCGCGGATGCCGACGCACGGATCGTGACGCCCTTTGGTGATCATCTCCACTTCTTCGCCAAAGCGGTTAATCGTATGACCGGGAACGGTAATACTGGAGGTAGGCTTCAGCGCGATGTTGGCAACGATCTGCTGGCCGCTGCTGATGCCGCCAAGAATGCCGCCGGCGTGGTTGCTCTGGAACCCGGCTTTGGTGATCTCATCGCGGTTTTCGCTGCCGCGCAGCTTCACCACCTCGAAGCCGTCGCCAATTTCCACCCCTTTCACGGCGTTGATGCTCATCAGCGCGTGGGCGATATCGGCATCCAGGCGGTCGAAGACCGGCTCGCCTAGGCCTGGCGGTACGCCGTCAGCCACTACCGTCACTTTCGCGCCAATGGAGTCGCCCTCTTTTTTCAGGCCGCGCATCAGTTCATCCAGGGCGTCGATTTTATCCGGGTCCGGACAGAAGAAGGGGTTCTGCTCAACCTGATCCCAATCTTTGATGGCCAGCGGAATATCGCCCATCTGCGTCAGGCAGCCGCGAATGACGATGCCGAACTTCGCGGCAAGGTATTTTTTGGCAATCGCCCCGGCCGCTACGCGCATCGCGGTTTCGCGCGCAGAAGAACGACCGCCGCCGCGATAGTCGCGCAGACCATACTTTTGCTCGTAGGTGTAATCGGCGTGGCCCGGACGGAACAGATCTTTGATCGCGCCGTAATCCTGCGAACGCTGATCGGTGTTCTCAATCAGCAGACCGATACTGGTCCCGGTGGTAACGCCTTCGAAGACGCCGGAGAGGATTTTGACCTGATCCGGCTCGCGACGCTGCGTGGTGTAACGCGAGGTACCCGGGCGACGACGATCGAGGTCGTGCTGCAGGTCGGCTTCGGTCAGCGGGATGCCCGGCGGCACGCCGTCAACGATGCAGCCCAGCGCCAGACCGTGCGATTCGCCGAAGGTAGTGACGCGAAAGAGTTGTCCAATTGTATTTCCTGCCATCACGGCTCCAATCTTTTTCGTTATGTTGGCGTGTTGTTTTTTTAGTCTTTATAAATACCGAAGTGCGCACGGGCGTCAATCAGCTGCTGTTTGGTCAGCATAAAGACCCCGTCGCCGCCGTTATCAAACTCAAGCCAGGTAAACGGCACGTCCGGATACTGCTCCATCAGATGTACCATGCTGTTACCGACTTCACAAATCAGAATCCCGTCGTCGCTGAGATAATCCGGCGCGTTGCCGAGGATACGGCGCGTTAGCTTCAGGCCGTCGCTTCCGGAGGCCAGCCCCAGCACCGGCTCATGCTCATACTCTTCCGGCAGATCGGCCATGTCCTCTTCATCGACATACGGCGGATTGGTGACGATCAGATCGTACTGCAGCTTCGGCAGATCGCGGAACAGGTCGGAACGGATCGGCGTAACGTGATGGCTCAGGCCATGGGACTCAACGTTGTGCTCGGCGACGGCCAGCGCGTCCGGGGAGATATCTACCGCATCGACTTCCGCCTCCGGGAAGGCATAGGCGCAGGCGATGGCGATGCAGCCGCTACCGGTGCACATATCAAGGATGTGCTGCGGCTTATGGTTAATCAGTCCGGCAAACTGGTTATTGATCAGTTCGCCAATCGGGGAGCGCGGCACCAGCACCCGCTCATCAACGTAAAACTCATGGCCGCAGAACCACGCTTTGTTGGTCAGATAGGCGACGGGAATACGCTCGTTCACGCGGCGAATCACCCGCTCTACAATGCGGTGTTTCTCGCTGGAGGTCAGGCGCGCAGTGCGCATGTCTTCCGGGATATCCAGCGGCAGATACAGTGAAGGCAGCACCAGCTGTACCGCCTCGTCCCACGGGTTATCAGTCCCGTGACCGTACCAGATATTAGCAGCGCTGAAACGGCTTACCGCCCAGCGCAGCATGTCCTGAATGGTATGCAGCTCATTGACTGCCTCATCAACAAAAATTTTATCCACGACATCCTCCAGGGCACACTCTGCTATAAATTCGGCGGCTAGTGTGCCATGAAGACGGCGATAAATCAGCATTCTTGCGATAAGGGGCGGGGGAAAAAACAGGTTTTCCTTGCCCGAAGGGATATTGAGTCGGGTAAACTAGCGCAAAGTATGAATGAGAGCGGACAATGAAAAAGAAGACATCGCTTAGCGAGGAGGATCAGGCGCTGTTCCGTCAGCTGATGACCGGCACGCGGAAGATCAAACAGGACACTATTGTTCACCGCCCGCAGCGCAAGAAAATTACCGAGGTTGCTCCTAAGCGTTTGCTGCAGGAACAGGTCGATAACAGCCACTATTTTTCCGATGAGTTTCAACCGCTACTGAATACCGAAGGCTCGACGAAATATGTCCGCCCCGACGTCAGCCATTTCGAGCTGAAAAAGCTGCGCCGTGGAGATTATTCGCCGGAGCTGTTCCTCGATCTGCATGGGCTTACCCAGCAGCAGGCCAAACAGGAGCTGGGCGCGCTAATTGCCGCCTGCCGCCGCGAGCATGTGTTTTGCGCCTGCGTGATGCACGGGCACGGGAAACACATCCTCAAACAGCAAACCCCGCTGTGGCTGGCGCAACATCCGCATATTATGGCGTTTCACCAGGCACCAAAAGAGTACGGCGGTGACGCCGCACTGCTGATATTGATTGAGGTCGAGGAGTGGCAACCACCGGAGCTGCCGTAACGGCGGCAGATGATAGCTCTTGGTGTGGATATGGCAGGGGGGGGCCGCGGGGGGGCCGTCAGATGGCGTTGGCCATCTTGAGGTTGCAGGGGCTTTTTTGCCAGAGGAACTCACCTTTGCCGTCGGCATCCAGCGTCACGCAGGCGATAGCCGAGGTGGTGAACATCGGGGGCGTTTCCCCCGGACACAGCTCTGAGACCAGATACCCCACCAGCGGCAGGTGGGAGACAACCAGCGCCGTCGCCACGCCTTCATTCGCCAGCGCCTGAAGATAGGCGCTCACCATTCCCACATCACCGCACGGCGTGAGCTCCGGCATCACGTCGACATGTTTCGGCAGGTTCATGCACTCCCCAACAATATCCAGCGTCTGTTCCGCACGCAGATAGGGACTGACAAGAACGCGCTCAATATCCACTTTTTGACCTTTCAGCCAGGTTGCCATCTGACGAGACTCATCACAACCGCATACGGTTAATGGACGAACCGAGTCACTGGCTGCATCGAGGGCAGCGTCGCCGTGACGCATAATAAAAACTTGCATATTGCACCGCTTTTGTTAACCAGAAGCACCGTAGTTTGGCCTGCGAAGACAAAACGCAGGTGACCCGGTGGCCGGGCATTGTGCCTGATCCATTCCACGAATGAAACGCTGTTTTTTACCTCAATGGCGTAAGTATAGTCAATCATTGTTTACAAAACAGCCAATCAACAGCGTCGTCCGCAGCCGGATTTACCTTCTTTGACCACAACTTAGGTCAGCCGTTCATCCGCTGGCCAAAAGGTGGTCCCCTGTTCAGCCATGCGTAATAAAGTGTCACAGGGTGTAAAACGTGGGCCGAACTGGGCGGCCAGGCGCTGCAGGATCGCGGCAACTTCACCCGCGCCGATAGTATCCATATACCGGAACGGGCCGCCAAGAAATGGCGGAAACCCTATACCAAAGACGGCGCCGATATCGCCATCGCGCGCGCTCCGGATAATCTGCTCATCAAAGCAGCGCGCCGCTTCGTTAAGCATCATCATCACACAGCGCTCCGCCACCTGCTGCGCGGAGAGCCGCGACTGCGGGCGGCCGATGCCGAGCAGCGGATAGACTGCCGGGTCGGGCCGTTTTTTGCTTTTACGCCCTTTTGTCTCATAAAGATAGAAACCACGATTATTTTTTCTGCCTTTGCGATCGTCCTTCAAAATCGCGTCAATGATGTTTGCAGGCGGGCTAAAACGTTCTCCAAACGCGCCCTCCAGCACGGGGATAATTTTGGTGCCGGTATCGATACCCACCTCATCCAGCAGTTGAATTGGCCCCACCGGGAAACCGAATTTAACCAACGCGTTATCAATGACTTCAATCGGTTCGCCTTCCACCAGCAGGCGCATCGCTTCATTGATATACGGCGCGAGGATACGGTTCACATAGAACCCCGCTTTATCTGCGACAACAATCGGCGTTTTCCCCTGCCGTTTAGCCAGCTGCACCACGGTGGCGATAGTCTGCGGGTCGGTTCCCTTGTGCGGGATCACCTCAACCAGCGGCATTTTTTCCACCGGACTGAAAAAATGCAGGCCGATTACCTGCCCCGGGCGGCTGGCGTGAGCGGCAATATCGCCGATTGGCAACGATGAGGTATTCGACGCAAAGATGGTCTGCGGCCCGCCGTATTGTTCCACTTCGCTGACCATCCGCTGTTTGAGAGCCAGGTCTTCAAATACCGCCTCGATCACCACATCGCGATGAGCAAAGCCCTGATAGTCGGTAGTGCCGGAGATCAGCGCCATCTGACGATCGCGCTCCACTGGGCGCAGTCGACGCTGACGAACCTGTTTATTCAGCAGATCCCAGCTGTACTTTAAGGCGTGGTTGATGCCACGCGGCTGGATATCTTTAATCCGCACCGGCAGCCCACCCTTACAGGCGGTCACATAGGCGATCCCCCCGCCCATCAAGCCACCGCCCAGTACTGCAACGCTTCTCAGCGAACCGGGGCCCGCCTCGGCGCCAGGGTCTTTTTTCAGATCGGTACTGGCAAAGAAGATCGATCGCAGCGCCTGCGACTGCGGGCTCATCGCCAGTTCGCCAAATGCGCGCGCCTCTTCAGCGTATCCGCTGCTGCAGCCATGGGCCAGACCATTCTCGACGACCTGCAAGATTCGCTTCACCGCCGGGTAATTTCCCTGCGTTTTGCGCTGCGTTTGTTTACCGACAAACTGGAATAACAGATGGCGCCCCAGAGGCCCTGCCAGTACGCGTTCACGAACAGGCACCTCCCGGCTGGTCGGTCGTCCCTTCAGCGCCAACTCCACCGCCGCCTGCAGTAAAATCGCCTGCGGCACCACCTCGTCCACCAGACCAGCCTTCAGCGCCTGCCGCGGCCGCAGCTGCTTGCCGGTGAGCATCATATCCAGCGCGGTGCTGACCCCGATCAGCCGCGGTAAACGCTGCGTCCCGCCGGAACCCGGCAGCAGGCCAAGCTGTACCTCCGGCAAGCCGAGTCGGGTTTTTTCGTCATCGCTACAGATACGGCCATGACAGGCCAGCGCCAGCTCCAGACCGCCGCCAAGGCAGGCGCCGTGGATAGCGGCAATCACCGGGATCGACAGGCCATGGATCTCAGCCATAATCTGCTGTCCCTGGCGCGCCAGCGCTTCCGCCTCCTGCGCGCTGCGGCAGCGGGCAATCATGTTGATATCAGCGCCGGCGATAAAGTTATCCGCTTTGGCAGAGATAAATACTACGCCGCGCACTGACTTATCGTCACGTAACTGGCGTATCAATCCCCGTACCTGACTGCCAAATTCGGCTTTCAGGGTATTCATTTTTTCACCCGGGGCATCAATGGTGATCACCGCGATTTTGTCCGCACGGACCTCAAGCTTAAAAGCGGAAACAGTATCCATTATTCAGCCTCCACGATCATCGCCGCACCCAGACCACCTGCCGCGCAGGCCGTCACCAAACCAAATCCCCCGCCCCGTCGCCGCAGCTCATGCAGCGTCTGGGTGATCATCCGCGCGCCGGTGGCGGCGAAGGGGTGACCGTAGGCGATAGAGCCGCCGAGGACGTTAAACTTGCTTTCATCTACCTCACCGGTGGCCTGCGAGCGGCCCAGCACCTCGCGGGCAAAGCGGTCGCTTGCCAGACACTGGAGATTGGCCAGCGTCTGCGCGGCGAAAGCTTCGTGCATATCGATAAGCGTGAGATCCGCCAGCGTCAGGCCAGCGCGCTCCAGCGCCAGCGGCGTGGACCACGCGGGCCCCAACAGCATATCCTGCCAGACGTCGATGGCGGTAAAGGCGTAGCTGCGCAGATAGCCCAGCGGCCTCAGCCCCAGCTCTTTAGCCCGCGACTCGGTCATCAGGATCACCGCTGCCGCGCCGTCCGTCAGCGGCGTACTGTTGGCGGCGGTGACGGTGCCATGTTTGCGGTCAAAGGCCGGGCGTAACTTCTGATAATCTGCGAGCGTTGAATTTTTACGAATATTGTTGTCCTGCTCGAGCGGTTCGCGGAAAGGGGGAGCATAGGCGGTCATCACCTCTGCGGACAGTTTACCCTCTTCCCAGGCTTTCGCTGCCAGCTGGTGCGAACGATGCGCCAGGGCATCCTGTTGCTCGCGGGAGATCCCCCAGCTTTTCGCCATCTGCTCGGCGGTATCGCCCATCCGCAATCCGGTTGAATATTCAGCCACCGCCGGGGGGACCGGCAGCAGGTCGCGTGGCCGCAGACGGGAAAACAGCTTCAGCTTTTGGCTCAGCGTGCGTGCCTTATTGGCATCCACTAGCGTGCGGGCCAGCGTTTTACTGACCCCAATGGGCAGGACAGAGGAAGAGTCGGCGCCGCCGGCAATACCGGCGCGGATGGTGCCGGCCATCAGGCTTTCAGCGACGTTCGCCACGGCCTGGAAACTGGTGGCGCAGGCGCGGCTGACGCTATAGGCGTCGGTATGTACGCTCATGCCGGTACCCAGCACAATTTCCCGGGCGATGTTCGGCGCTTCCGGCATCTGCACCACCTGGCCAAAGACCAGTTACTCGATGACTTCGGCAGGAATGTCGCTGCGCGCCAACATCTCGCCAACTACCATTTTTCCTAAATCAATGGCCGGAACGCCATGAAAAGCCGTAGCCTGACGAGCAAATGGCGTGCGTAGCCCCGTGACAATGGCAATGCGATCGCCCTGACGGGTGATAAGCGGTAATGCCTGACTCATAACACTCCCCTGTTAACCAAGACAACCAAGTGGTCTGACCTGATAACATTCTTAACTAATTTTTTACATTAAGCCAATCGGAGAAGCGCAAAATTGCGAGCCAAAACACAGTGAAAAGAAAAGGAAACGCCCCTTATCAGGGGCGTCGAGGGGGAAGGATTAACGTAAGCCCAGCTGGAAGATCAGGGATTCTGCTTCGCAGCTGAAAACAAAATCGATATCCAGCTGCACACCGCCGTCAACGTCAGTGAAGGTTGGGTTAATTTGGCACGGCTCAGATTCGACATTGCGGGCTTTTTCGCTTAACGCGGCGAGCGTTTGCTCGGCTTCAGCGCGGTTGGCGAATACGTGGCTGTAGGAGGCGGTGCAGTCGGTGTTGTCAACAATCGTGCCAACATCCATACAGCAGCAAACCGGGGTTTCATCAGCGCTACATTTACTCATCGTAGATTTCCTCTGAAGATGCACCTTCGGTGCCAGAAAAATTATGTGCCTATTTTACGCCCTGTCCCCGGTGAGCCTCCAGCCGAGAATCGCTCTGCCGGCGTTAAGTGACAGAAATCACACTTAAAAATGATCTAAAACAAAAATCCCCTTTTGTCCCCCTTGCTCTCTCCGAGATTTTTGCCAGCTGGATCGCGTTTCTGTTATCACAATTGAAAAACTTCATAAACATACTTGCAACAAATCATCTGGTCAGACCTATACTCAGCGCACTGGTCTGATTTCTTGGTTGTACCGCAGACCCTACACTCCCGCGCTTCTGTTACGGCATGTAACATAGTTTAAAAAAAAATAACTCAATGAGGTTATGGGCATGAGCCAGAAAACCCGCTTTACCCAATCTGCCCTTGCAGTGGCTGTCGCACTTGTTTCCACCCAGGCCTGGTCAGCAGGCTTCCAGCTCAACGAATTCTCTGCATCGGGGCTGGGTCGTGCCTATTCCGGTGAAGGGGCGATCGCTGACGATGCTGGTAATGCCAGTCGTAACCCGGCATTAATTATGATGTTTGACCGCCCGACCATGTCGGCGGGCGCCGTGTTTGTCGACCCGGGCGTTAATGTTTCGGGCACCTCTCCCACCGGCAAGAGCCTGAAAGCAGACAATATCGCCCCGACGGCGTGGGTGCCCAACTTCCACTTTGTCGCGCCGATTAACGACCAATTTGGTTGGGGGGCGTCTATCACCTCTAACTATGGTCTGGCAACAGAGTATAACGATGATTATGCGGCCGGCAGCATGGGCGGTAAAACCGACCTGACCACCGCGAACTTCAACCTGAGCGGCGCCTACCGCCTCGACAGCAACTGGAGCTTCGGCTTAGGCTTTGACGCGGTCTACGCCAAGGCGAAGATCGAGCGCTATGCAGGCGATCTGGGGCAGATTGTCGCAGGCTCTGGCGCACTGCCGCCGGCGCTGGCGGGCCAGGTAGCGAAGATCCCGGCCGACACGCAGATCGCCCATCTTAATGGCAACGCGTGGGGCTTCGGCTGGAACGCCGGGATCCTCTATGAGCTGGATAAGAATAACCGCTACGGTTTAACCTACCGTTCTGAGGTCAAGATCGACTTCGACGGTAACTACCGCAGCAGCCTGCCGGCGGCCTATAACCAGATCCTCGGCAACTTCGGCCTGCCGGCGGGCACCAGCGGCCAGACGACAAATGGTTCGCTAACCCTTAACCTGCCGGAAATGTGGGAGCTGTCCGGCTATAACCGCGTGGCGCCGCAGTGGGCGGTCCACTATAGCCTGACCTACACCAGCTGGAGTCAGTTCCAGGAGCTGAAAGCCACCGGCAGCAACGGCCAGACGCTGTTCTATAAAGAGGAAGGCTTCAAGGACGCCTATCGTCTTGCGCTGGGGACCACCTATTATTATGACGATAACTGGACCTTCCGTACCGGTATCGCCTTCGATGACAGCCCGGTGCCGGCTAATAACCGCTCTATCTCTATTCCGGACCAGGATCGCCTGTGGCTGAGCGCGGGTACCACCTACGCGTTCAATAAAGATGCCTCGGTTGACGTCGGCGTTTCATACATGCACGGGCAGCATGTTGAAATTAAGGAAGGCCCGTATACCTTCCGTTCCGAAGGAACCGCCTGGCTGTACGGCGCTAACTTCAACTACCGCTTCTGATAAGCAGCGCGCCACAAAAAAGGGTGAACATTATGTTCACCCTTTTTTTATCATTCGCCGATCACTGTGAATCGATATCCTTCAGCTCATCCTGAATAGCCTGAGCATTCGGGTTGTCCGCCGGGGTCAGCTTACCGCCGTTGGCGATAAAGTCATGACGCTGGAAGTAGGCTTCACGCATCAGAATGTAAGGGTCGGAAGACTGGCGCAGCAGGCCGTCGGAATCCAGCAGCTGAGCACGTGTCTCAATCCCTTCCACCGCCCATTTACCGATCGACATCGGCCAGGTCAGCCAGGAGAGCACCGGATACAAGCCATCGGCCATATCGCCGCCTTCGTCGCGCAGGGTAAAGCTTCCATAGAACGGCAACTGAACATACGGGCCATAGCCAACGCCATAATGCCCAAGCGTACTGCCGAAACGATGTGGCTCAACCCGCTGTAGCTGCGGATTCGCCATCCCGGCCACATCGATAAGCCCACCCATACCGAGAATGGTGTTCAGGAAGAAGCGGGTAAAATGCACCATACCTTTATAGGGGTCGCCCTGCAGGAAGTAGTTCACCATCACTGCCGGCTCTTCCAGGTTACTGGTAAAATTGCTTAACCCGTTGCGCGCCGGCTGTGGGACGTAGTCGCGCCATGCCACCGCGACGGGGCGAAGTACGTAAGGATCAACCACATTAAAGTTGAAGTTAAACATCGTGCGGTTAAACCCTTCTAACGGGTCTGAGCGCCCCTGCGGCCGATCGCCAGAGCTGGAACTGGCACATCCCACCAGCAATGTGGCGCCAAGCGCAAGCGCCGACAGGCGATAATTCATAGATGTCTCCCTGGTTTTTATGGCTATCGCGAGTTGCCATCCATGACGGAAAGACAACGCTTCCGCCCGTAAAGATGTGAGCGATTGTAACAGCACGTTGAACGATGTCTATATCACCCAAGTTGTTGATTTGATCTTAGCCTGGGAATAACGAAATCGCGGGGCTCCTATTCTACCGGAGCGACAAAAATCTGACGTTACCATTTTTGCGATTTCAGAGTATGCCCAGCCAGACGGCAGGGAAAGCCGCTACGCTATAACTATACAGATTGATAGCGAGGGCCACGAAATGGATGAACTAGACAATAACAAATTAAAGGCAGAGGATGACGAAAGAGAAGTGGAAAGTGAGGAAAATCAGCGTGGTGAAGAGATCGAAGTAAATGAAGATCGCCTTCCCTCGCGGGCGATGGCGATCCATGAACATATTCGCCAGGAAGGGGAAAAAGAGATGGAGCGCGATGCGCTGGCCCTGCTATGGTCAGCGATTGCGGCCGGCCTGTCGATGGGGGCCTCCCTGCTGGCGAAGGGAATTTTTCACGTCAAACTGGAGGGGATCCCGGGAGGTTTTTTGCTGGAAAACCTCGGCTACACCTTCGGCTTTATTATCGTAATTATGGCCCGCCAGCAGCTGTTCACTGAAAATACGGTCACCGCCGTTCTGCCAGTGATGCATAATCCCACCCTCGGTAACGTCGGTTTGCTGATGCGGCTATGGTCGGTGGTGCTGGCGGGCAATCTCATCGGTACCGCGGTGGCCGCATGGGCCTTCAATTATATGCCTATTTTTGATGAGCCAACCCGTCAGGCCTTTGTCAGCATCGCCGAAGACGTAATGAAGAACAGTCCGACAGAGATGTTCGCTAATGCGATTATTTCCGGCTGGCTGGTCGCCACCATGGTCTGGATGTTTCCTGTCGCCGGCGCCGCCAAAATCGTGGTGATTATTCTCATGACCTGGCTTATCGCCCTGGCGGATACCACCCATATTGTGGTGGGCTCGGTCGAGATCCTTTATCTGGTGTTTAATGGAAATCTGCCCTGGAGCGACTTTATCTGGCCGTTCGCCCTGCCGACCCTGGCGGGAAATATCTGTGGCGGGACCTTCATCTTCGCACTGCTGAGCCATGCGCAGATCCGTAACGATATGAGCAGCAAGCGAAAAGCGGAAGCCCGCGCCCAGGCGGCGGAGAAAGGGAAAAAGGCCGACCGGGCATAAAAAAAGCGCCCTGAGTGGCGAGGGTTTAAGCAGTCAGACGGTATGGCTCTTACTCAGGCGGGCAAAAAACGCTATACTCGTGCCGCCTTGTCCCCTTAGTTAAATGGATATAACGAGCCCCTCCTAAGGGCTAGTTGCAGGTTCGATTCCTGCAGGGGACACCATATAAACGTTGCCCGCCATTCACCACGATGACCTAAACGCCAGCCAGAACGTATTCTTCTCGTAATCATAATTAGCCAACGATTTCAGTATGGTTAGTCCTGCCAGAAAGGAACGTGTCTTTGTCAATCACGCACACAATAAACCGACAGCAACGCGCATTTCTGCGTACAATACCTTCTGACTTTTTCAGTCACTAGCCGCGACCTTTTATAACCTTCTCTGGACGATACAGGAGCCAGGCGTTGATATGAAACAGATCACCCTCAGCGATATGCAGCAGCAGAGCGAAGCGGCAGCCAGTGCTCCGCGCCTGCGTGCCCATCGCAATTTTCATCCTGAACTGAGCGACCCGATACAGCGTCTGGCCATCGCCATGGAACCCGGCACCTATATCCGCCCGCACCGGCACAGACATACCTTCGAACTTTTACTGCCACTGAAAGGCCGATTTGTAGTGCTGAATTTTGATGACCACGGCGTGGTCACCAACCGGGTGGTGCTGGGTGAAACCTGTACGGCGCTGGAAATGGAGGCTGGCACCTGGCATACGGTGCTCTCGCTCGACGCAGGCGGCATGGTATTTGAAGTTAAGCAAGGCGCTTATCAACCGCTTGCCGAAATGGACACTATGGCCTGGGCGCCTGCTGAAGGCCAGCCAGGCACTGCCGAAATGATAGCCTGGTATGCCATCGCGCAACCGGGTGACCGCTTCCTGTCTATGCCGCAATAACTACAGGTAGCTTCGACAGGCGCCGCAGGCGTCTGTTTGATACTTCCTGCCGACCACAAAGTTTGCCAAATTGACCGTCCCTTTTTTCGTGCTCCGCTCATACTCACCTTAAATATTGCTGCTAAACAGGAAGAAACGCTTATATTCAGCAAACTATTTTTCTCTACGAATAAGAGATGATAAGATAACGGGAAAGAGTAAATATGCGGCAGCAAAACAATAAAAACAGCCAATTTATCGATATATTATTCTCAATGTGAATGGATTTTGTTAATCAGGTAAAGGAAGTCAGCAGAAAAAATAAATCATTGTCATTGATACTTTTGCTCACCATGGCGATTTATTTTTTCATCGACATACAATTCTTATGAATATTACAGAACGGAATATCTGGAAGCTAAATAATTTACCGCCAATGGAGTATTGCTCTCTGGCGCGGGCGCAAAAATTATTAAACTGCGAACTGGAAGACATTCTTCACTGGCATGATATAGGCGCAATCAATCTATGTCTTAAGCTTAACCCAACACCGGGAATATTAAAAATCGCCGTCCTCTCCCATCAGGAAAAAGAGGTAACCAGCGCGTTTAATCCATTTACCTCAGTCGAGGCAGGAGAAACAGTCTGGTCGCATCACTCCCATATCCGCAGCATTCTGCGGCTTGAAGGCGATATTCCGACGATGGAAACCCTGCGCGGAAATACGGTAACCCAGTTCAACGTAAAGGTATTTGCTTCAGGGCTCTGGCATCCACACTGTCGGAACCTAATGGCGCTGCTGGAGGCGCCAGATGATATTCTTTACGAAAACCGCCTCAGCATGATGCTGCCGGATAAACCATTTGTTTATTGTCATTTCATTCCAGAGGAAGACGAACGCCCCTCGATATCATTGAACCGCATCTATATCACCAGCCAGGCCATTGAGAAAATATACGCCCACAGTATTAGCGCCCGGCCTATGGACGTGACGAAAAATCCGCTACTGGATCAAACCCGTTACATCCAGCAGGAATTAACCGTCCTGCCGCAAAGTGAGGTATTGCTGGAATTTATCCATTATCTTATTCAGTCCCATACTGTATTTAATGAGAAGTTGCAGAGTATGGCTGAGCCAGACAAGACTCAGCTCTTTCATCACGTGCTGGAAAGGCTTAAGGAAGAAGGCATGCTTATAGAGAATGCCCAGCCCGATGAAGGCGATATCGGCAGCGAAGCCAGCCGTGAGTCGCAGTTCGCCGGCGAGTAACGTAGTCCTTCAGGCAAGGGACTGGCGGTTTTCCTGCTCAATCGTTATCGCGTTCTCTCGGGCCAGGGTGATGAATTCGCGCGCTGCGGCGCTCTGCCAGGCGCCCTGCCGCTGCAATAAACAGGCCGTGCGCTGCAGCAGCGCAGGTCTTAGCTCAATCGCCACCACATCATCAAACTGTCCGGCGATCGCCGCCGGTAGCAGCGTTGCTAACGTTGTGCTTCGAATAACCGACAGAACGGCCCCGATGGAGTTGGCCTCCATCCGCACGTCTGGTTCGAGCCGATGAAGGCGGCAATAACGATCAATCTGCTCGCGGGTAGCAAACTCGCTGCTCAGTAAAATTAGCGGCTGGGCGTCGAGAGCCTGCAGTTGCAAGTCGCGCTCTCCTGCCAGCGGATGCGCACGGCTCACCACCAGCGCAAGCGTTTCCGTCAGCAGCGGCTGAACCACAATTTCCTGTGACCGGCTGTCGTCAAAGGCAATCCCCACATCCAGTTCATCCTCCAGCAGCATCGCCTCCATCCGCTCCTGGTTCATCTCCTGGATAAGCACTTTTACTCCAGGATAGCGTCGGTAGTACGCCTCCATCAGCGGGCCCAGCATATAGGTAGTGAAAGTTGGCGTCATAGCAATGCGGAGTTTACCGTGCTGGAGATCTTCTGCGTCATGCAAGGCGCGCCGACCTTCCTCAAGCTCGCGTAACGCGCGACGGGCATACTCCAGCCAGATCTCTCCAGCATCGGTCAGGCGAATACGTCGGCCAGAGCGGTCGAAAAGCTGAACCTCCAGCATCGCTTCCAGCTGGCGTATCTGCTGTGACAGCGCAGGCTGGGAGACATGCAGCGCCGCGGCGGCGCGGGAAAAGCCACAATGTTCAGCCACAGCGATAAAGTAGGAAAGTTGGCGCAGAAGCATCGGCCCACCTATAAGAAATTCCAATAGGCATTATCATAAATAAGTCTTTTAACTTATGAAACAAGAGACGTACCCTCTTCGCACGACCCTCAACATATTTAACCTTTAACATCGTTTTATGCAGGAGTGACTATGTCCGCTCACGATCGTTATCTTCAGCGCGCATTAGTGCTGGCAAAACAAAACATTGCTGACGGTGGGCGCCCCTTCGGCGCCGTGCTGGTGCGGAATGATGAGATTGTCGCTGAAAGCGTCAATACCTTTCATCTGAGCGGTGACCCAACGGCGCATGCCGAACTGAACGCCGTTCGCGATCTTGCCGCCAGACTGGGAAGCGCGGTGTTGCGTGAATGCGTCATCTATGCCAGCGGACAACCTTGCCCTATGTGCCTGAGCGCGCTCTATTTAACCGGCGTGCGGGAAGTGTTTTTCGCCAATAGCAATCAGGACGGGGAGCCTTTTCAGCTCTCGACCGCCGCGATTTATCAGCAGCTGCAGCAGCCGCTCGCCCAGCTCCGCGACGG
>ERZ859738.991-NODE-991-length-15302-cov-15.274546_pt1 | contig 15302 bp, 18 predicted proteins | sample MGYA00510122_ERZ859738 | MGnify/ENA primary metagenome ERZ859738 (study PRJEB30046, sample SAMN00715139) | human gut metagenome | study: EMG produced TPA metagenomics assembly of the A metagenome-wide association study of gut microbiota in type 2...
TATATGATGCTCGCTACACTTCGTGGGTATCTGGTCAGGATATGGTTATACGCCACTTGTTGTTAGCTCCAAACCGTGTCTATTATTTGATAGATGGCGAGCAAATTGTAATTATGGGGATAGTTCATGTCAAGCGGTCTCCGCAAGCCGTAACTTCCATGATCAAACGCTTCCTAGAAGAATATGACAAATAGGTAAGTCTTCAGAAAATTGATGCTGTCAGCAACTGTTCGGAAATTCCGAACAGTTAATAAAGAAGGCAATCGTATGATTACACGTAATATGGATTACTCCGCCATAACCCTGATGGGCACCTCTCCAGAGGTAATCCTCTCAAAAGTAGAATAAAGATAACATCCCCATTCGAGTGACGACCAGTGCAGAGCGATACTGCAATGAGGAACCAAATATAAAATCATGAAATCCTTTTATCAATCAAACCAGGAGCAACCTTTTTCTTAGGTAGCTCCCAGACCCTCGTCTATCATAAAGACAGCTGCTCTCCCTTATCACCCATCAGTAGCCGATGGCATTGTCAAGTTAACAGAGAAGAGCCTCAAGCTCTACACCGAGATTTCCAAGAACTGCCCCCTGAAACTCAGGAAAGACCGTCTTGTGGCAGAATGGGGTGAAGAAACAAAATAGGTTGATATCTTATAAATTGGTTGCGTAATGAAGATTTTCTCTTAATTCCTTGGTATTTACGGAAGAAAGTCGTATATTTGCAGCCGAAAAGATATAAAATAATAGGAGATAGGAATTATGATTAACGATAGAAAAGAAGCCATATTGTTTATTGCAAACAAACAACATGGTAGCAAAAAAGAATTGATCGGCGAGATTGGAGAAAAATTCTTCAATCAATTCTGTCGTATGGGCTTTATCAAGAAAGGCATTACAAAAGATAAGTTGGAACAAGTAAACTCTACTTGGCAAATAACCAAGCTTGGCAAGGAGCAGGAAAAATTCTATCGTGAGCCAACTCGTTTGGAACGACTAGATGGACAATGCTTTTATGCTTTAGGGGTATAAATGATGATTAAGGCTTTGACAAAGCCCATATATCATTATGTCAAGGGATTTTATCATGAACATAAGAATCATACGGATGACTGTGATTCCATTCTTGATGCTTATGTATGTACGGAGGAAAGCGACTCTCAGATTTCTTCTCCAGACAACAAGCCTTTAATATTTTATTTGCGTCAATATGAAAAACGATTCCGAGACTTTACTGAACAATTGGAATTTGATGCATCCTATCTTATGAGTATCTTGGATTCACCAGATTATCGTGATGTCTTGTACAAGGAAAAGTTTGAAAGTTTTGATGCAAGATGTATAGATATCTTAGGGGAGGTTGTCTATTATCGTGCTTTATTGTATTCTCATAACAATGTTTCTTATCACAAAGCTCTTGGTGATAACCATACGCTACAGGCATGTGCATTTAATACAGACAATGCTATAAATAATATAAAGGTGATAAAGGAGCGAGTGGAAAATGTCTTTCAGGGCAGACGGGCTAATGCTACATTAGTTCATATCAAGATGGCTAATGACATGCTTGTTGCAGGAGATAAAATCTCGAAGTTAAGTGTGCGCTTGGGATGGCTTGGTGCTATTTTGGGAGTGCTAAGCTTATTACTTGGTATCATTTCTATATTATAAATGCTCAACTTCTTGAAGTCTTTGTTCATGTCAAGGCAAAGAGAGGATGGAAGTTGTTTGAAATCCGTGAGATCCGTGTGAGCCTGATTAGATTTGCTTCCATGTTACTATGTTGAAAAAACAGACGAGGTGAAGGATTTGCTTAGCAATCCTTCACCCTACAAAGATAATGCAAACGAGCGCAATGAAAGCTAGCTTTCAAATTGCCGAGTGCTGCTTATCTTCTGTAAAACGATAATAAAATAACTTTTTTCAAAAACAGATACGTGTAACTACTTGTAATATAGTGGGGACGCTGTATGGGTGATATACAATTAACTGATGGGACTCAAGATACGCAAGGTAAAGTTTTTAAATGAAGTTCAGTTTGGAGATTTGGAATTAGATTTCTTAAATTCACGAACAGGGCTTCCTTATCAAAACATAGTCTTTGTTGGTGATAACGGCGTTGGAAAAACTAATCTTTTGAGGTTTATCAAAGAGATTATAAGTTCTCCAACTCGTACATATATATACCGATATATAGAGTATGAATTGAGTGGCAGAGTTTGTCGGTTTGAACGATTACCCGATGATGCTGTTCACAATCACAGATATCAGCTATATGATGCCGAAACAAATACAAACTTTATGATAAGCCCACTAGACGATGATTATCCGGTAGAATTTAGACCTAGTTCCAAAGAAATAATGATGTCTTATTCTAATAATGATCATTTTGAACAAAAAAATGATGATTTTTCATCTGTGATAGATCGTCTAGTAAATTTACAGAATGAAGATAGTATCAATTATGCTTATTACAATATTAAGCATGATGATGCACCATTGAGGTGGTCAGAGTTCTTCCAAAAGTCTAAAATGAAGACTTTTGCTGATTCATTTAATGCTTTCTTTGAAGATATGGAGTATTTTGGAATGGGATTCTCTGACCGGCATGAAAAGGTAATAGGTTTCACAAAATACGGAAAGCAGATAAATACGCAGAGTTTAAGCTCTGGTGAAAAGCAAATTATAGAAAGAACAGTTCCTATATTGGAAATAATGACGGAACAAAAAGATAATTTACTGTTTATTGATGAACCAGAGATGAGTTTGCATCCTAAGTGGCAAGAAAAGGTTCACTCATATTTTAAGCAGCTGTTTACTGATACTAGTGGTATTCAGCAGAACCAAATCTTTATGGCTTCTCATTCAAGTGCTTTCCTCAAAAAAGCTTTGATGGATGAAACATCATTAGTAGTTCGCCTGATTAATCATGATGGTAGAGTAGAAGCTCAGAGAATAGAGCATCCTACATATTTGTCTGATGTCACTTTTGCAGAGGTTAATTATCTAGTCTTTGATATTGTTTCAGCAGAATACCATAATCAGTTGTACTGTCAAATTCAGAACAGATATAATTTGTCAAAGGTTAAGGCCTGTGATGAATATATATATCATCATCAATCATTTATCTCCAATCTGCATCAGAAAACTTCAGGCTATGGACGTGTTCAGTATAATACAATTTGTTCTTATATAAGAAATGCTATCGATCATTTTGACAATGGTCATACATATACTGAAGATGAATTGCGTTGTTCGATACAACTCATGCAAGAGATTCTGAGGTAGCGTATATTATGTGTTGGATATTATGAAGTATGTAAATATGACAGTAAAAAATCCGCTAGGGATAATAGCTTTGTTTCCGTCCGAGGATGCTGTTGTCATCAAGTATGTCAATCTTGGGTTTAGCAATGGTATGAAGATAGAGCATTATAATTTGAGCTATTCTGGTCTTCAAAGTTTTATCTCTTAACTTCAAGACTTATGTGTTTAGCTTAAATAGTAACGTAAAAAATAAGTATATTTCTAACTATCAGCATTTCAAACGAGTAACAAAATTAAATTGAGAACTATGAATATAAAACCGGCAGACAAAACGATTAAGGCACTTTTAAAGTCTGGGAGGCAATTCATGATACCTCGTTTCCAAAGAGATTACTCTTGGGAGAAGAAAAATTGCGAAGAGTTTCTTGATGACATTATCAAATGCCTGAAATGTAAGGATGGAAAGCTGGAAACCACTTCTTACTTTTTGGGCACGATGCTTTTCATCGGCAACTTCGATGAGAAAAGCGATAAGGAAATACAAGTAGTGGATGGGCAACAACGCATCACCACGATAACGATATTATTCTCTGCCATCTCTGATATATTCAGAGAGAAAGGTGAGGATAATTTGAGTAAGCTGATTTTCAGTTATATCATGACAAGTGATGATGATGGAAATGAAGTCCGCATTATCAAGAGCGAGAGTAGTTATCCTTATTTCTCCTATTATATACAGGATAGAGAGAAGATGGTTAAGCAAGAGCCATCCTCAGAAGAGGAATTGTGTATTCAAACTACCTATCGTTTTTTCCGTTCTCGGTTGGAAGAAAAGAATTTGAAGGATTTTATGTCTGAAAAATGTGATGGCTTTCTGAATGACATAAGTTTGATTGATATACTCAAAGCTATCCGAGACCAAATATTGAACTGTATCTTCATATCCATTTCTACCGATGATACTAATCAGGCTTATCGTATTTTTGAGATACTGAATGCTAAGGGTAAGAAACTTGCTGCAATAGACTTAATCAAGAATCGCTTGTTTGAGAAACTTCGAAAGACGGAACCTGCAGATTATGCCAAATGTAAATGGGATGAACTGAAAAGCATCATCAATGAATGTGATTTAGCTTCTGTAGGGATCGGAACATATTATCGCCATTTTTGGAATTCATGCTATAAGCAAACTGGAGCAAGTCTGCTATACGATCGTTTCTCGTCAATCATTAAAACTAGTGATTATGAGTCTTTTTTAGATTCATTAGTTCAGAATGCCAAGTATTATGTTCAGATAATCAAACCTACCAGGGATGATTACCAAAATAGAAAGGAATATTTTTGGTTAGTGCAGAGTTTTAATGTGCTGTCAAATTACTTCGGTATAGCTCAAGTTCGAGTAGTTTTGATGGCATTGCTATGGGTAAAAGATAATAACTTGATATCTACCAAAGATTTTAAACAAGTGATACAGTTTTTGGAGAATTTTCATTTTGCATATACAGCAGTGATGTCAGGAAAGGCAAACAGGTTGGATGGTATTTATTCAAAGTTTTCCATAGCAATTAGAAAAAGTTCAAGTAAGAATCAAACTAAGGAGATAATTCAGTCGAAGTTGTATGCTTGTTTGATTCCATTAATTCCAACGGAAGAACAGTTTACAGAGCAATTTATCACTCTTTGTTTTACCAAGAAAGCTACGGCAGCTAATATGAAATGTAAGTATGCGCTTCAAAAGCTCAATTGTTATTATCAGAAGAAAGAGATTTTTGAGGATGATTCTTCCATAGAGCATATTCTTCCTGAGTGTAATGAAGGAAATGTAACTAACATTGGCAATTTGATTATGTTGGAGGGAAACTTGAATACTGAAGCGGATAGGATAGATTACGCAGAGAAACTGAAAGTCTATGAAAAGTCCAACTATAAATGGGTGCATGAGTTTACTAATAAGCATTCTGTTTGGGAAGAAAAAATGATAGGGGATAGGGCAAAGAGCATGGCTGCACTTTTCTATAATAAAATTTTAGGATTTTAAATTTATGCTTATGTTATCACAAGAATCAAAAGAGAAAATGAGACTATGGCTTGATTTATGGCCAGACTCATGTCATCCAGAGGATGAGAAAAGAAAGTCAGATTTCATTAAGAGCTTGAAGGCTAATGATGAAACTGTGGATTTCGATGACTTATACAATTGTTATCGAGAACTTAAACCAGAGATTATTGAAGAAGTGGCAGAGGAAAGATGCAGAGAATGGGCTGAGGAGATAGAGCATAGTTTGAAATTGACCTAATTTGAAGGATTAGTTTAAATGCCTCTACTCATTTATCCAGGGATAATTTTGCAGATAGATTCCAACCTGATTATGATGCCTTGGTTAAGCAGAGAGATTTGGTTAAAGAAGAAGCAAAATCGAAAGTTTCAATAGGTATATCACCTTACAGCATTACATCAAGGCGGTCCCATCCCGCATAACATGGCGAAGACCTTTGATGGTCCGCCAACCTTAGAGCAAAGCGGTTCCGAGCACCGAGTAGGGCGGTTTCCTTCTTCTCGCCTGAGGAGAGAAGACCGAAATGAGAGGTGGAGCCTTCCTTAAGGGTAAGGAAGGACGGGTAGGTTTTCGGAAAAAAGTCTTTCCTTGCAGGAGAGACGGAGAGGTAGAAAAAAGCCTTCTTTAAATCTTTAGATGGTGCTATAAAGCGTTGTAAAGGAGATATGCATGCAAAGCCATTTTGACAATCATGTGATGTAATCAGAATGAATACAACGAACAAAGGGGAACGACCAAAGACTGGTTGTTTCCCTTTGTTCGTTTAGAGGCAATTGTATCAAGTGTATCTGCCATCATCACAAAGGTTGCAACCAAACGAAAGATGGAGAAACCACCACACAAATCTATCTCAATTCTATCAAAAGCTCAGAAGTAGATGATGCCAACGCCAAAATACTGGCAGCCCTATAAGCCACAAAAAAGAATAAAAAGAGGGATTTTGTAAAATGAACCAAAATGAACCATTTTTCCTGAATCTTTACATGAGAGATACAGAAAAACCTAAAACTTTCGTTCAATCAACGACTTAGGAAATTATGTACGAAAAGAATAGTAAAATTATGTTGATTTTCGTAGAATGATATTAATTTTTTAACACGCATAATTTGCTAGTTTCCAACAATTTTCGTATTTTTGCAAGGAGATTCTGTGTCTTTTATATCGAGAGACAGATGAACGTCATCAAAAAACGAACTTGATTCGCATGATGAAAGAGACAAATATACAATCACAGGTTACGTCCACTATTGCAGGGGACGACGGCGAAGCCATGGCAAAAAGTGAAGGATATGCTATCCCTGATAGCAAATTCAGCCATTTCAGCGAGCGAGAGTTTGAAGAAAAGGTTGCCCCACATGTTACTATGTTGATAAAACAGATGAGGTGAAGGAGTGTGCTTAGCAATCCTTCACCCTAAAAGATAATGCAAACGAGCGCAATGAAAGCTAGCTTTCAAATTGCCGAGTGCAGTTTATCTTCTGCAAAACGATACAATAATCACTTTTTTCAAAATTGTTATGTGTGTAACTGCTTGTAAAATAGTGGGGACGCTGTAATGGTGATATACATCCCTCTTCGTGGTTATTTCTTACGATGTAATACATTCGATGAAAAATAGGTTATCCCCTTATGGGATGGTCATAAAAACTATCGGTTATGCAACAAATAATAGATATAGTACAAAGATTGATGGAAGAACTGGATGTTACAGTCTTAGGTCTTTTATGTGGTGCTTTCATTTTTATTCTTGGAGTTATCATCTCACAGTATAAATTAGAGAAATGCTTTCATCACAGAAGGGTATGGTCTAGGCTTGCTGTGTCTCTAGGATTACTGATCTTAGCTGTATGCATGAATTCCTATGTTGAGGCTACTTTGGTATTTTTATTGCTCGTTTGTTTGACAATTTTCCTACCACTTCCCCATGAATTACTCATCATATATTATTATAAATCCCATCTTGACGATCTGGATAAGGGAAAGTATCGTGGTTGGCTTGTTACTACAAGTGCAAAACTGCGTTTCTATGCATTAAGAATAAAGGCTTGCCATGACGAGGTCGACAGGCAAAATGTCCAGGTGGAATTTCTTGATGAAGCAAAGAAATGGGATTTATTTGATTATGAGTATAAGCAATATTACTTACCCCATCTCGATGTTTTGTTCAAAATAGGAGCGGTTAAGGCTTTTGAGTCTGAATGTGTGCGTTTATCCCGATTCAAAGACAATAGCTATATGTTGTGTTTCCAGACATACTTGGCACATAATGCTTTTGACTATGAAAAAATGGTTGAGTATGAGTCCAAGAACACCGATACATCTGATGAGTCTCAGCTAGTTTCGCTCCTTAACCTACTATGTGCATATGAGGCTTCTGGAGAGAAAGAAAAGATGAAGCCTATAGTTGCAAAATTACTTGAGTATAAGAAAAAAGGGATAATTCATATTGAAATGTACCGAGATTTGATGCATTATTATGATGAGATTTTATGCGATAAGGTTGCTGGAGATAGACTTGCTGATGAAATTGTGAAAATGAAGTTGGCTAGATTTGGTGATTTCCTAAATCTTTTAGATGTAGCTTTTATGCATTATAGAAGAGAAGGCAATCAGACCAAGATAAATACCCTGTTGGATAAAATTCTGTCAGATAATGATTTGATGCAACATGGTGAGAATCAATTGATAACAAGGATAAAACTGATGTATGTTATTTTTGATAATGGATATAAATGGCAGGAATATTCCCTCAAGCTGTTTTTCGATAGGGAAAGATATCTGAAATGTAGCTATCGGGTTGGAGCTTTATTCGTCAAGGAATCCCTTCGATTGATACGGGATGTTAATGCATTGACGGGAAAATGGCTTCAGCAGAATTTGTTGTCAGATATGTTTGTAGATTTCAGTCGAAATTGTGAACGCTACTTATCGGAAATTGATTCGGATTTAGCTACATTGGATGAGCGATTTCTGTATAGGTACATAAGTTTATTGATGTTGAAACAGGAATTATTAAAATTTATGGCTGATGATGATCTTGTTCTTGTGCGGAAGAATAATGATGAGATATTTGAAAGGATTAGGGCTAGATGTGAGCACAATGGTAATCAAAGGGAATTGCTTCATTTCTTAGTGGTTCAGATTGATGATATTCTTTCTATGAATAAGCAGATTCTTGATTATGTGTCTGCTAATAAGCAATTTACCTTATCTCAGAAATTTATTGATTATAAAAGTCATTGGGATGCCTATTTTAATTATGCAGAGAATCTGATATGTGATGTAGTTAAGATTTTGCAGTCTAGAAATTATGACAAGTCGTTAGCTTACTATGTCCTCTATACAGCCTATTTTTATAATTTGATAGGTAATGGCAAGCGTAGTGTATTTTTCCTTTCTCAATTTGAGAGATATGGAGTAGATTTAAAAAACTGGACAGTGCCTATACAGGATTTGTATGCCAAAATAGCGATAAGTAAGACAAGTAATATTTAATATTAAAACATAAACATACAATATAATGTTTAATCTCAGTAAATTCATAGGTCAGTATGTGACCAAGCGTGAAACAAGTATAATATTATGAGCGAGGAACAATACAACGAATTGCTGAAAGCCTATACCAAGGAGGCTTTGGCAAGCATGATAAAGGCAGATATACAGAGTAGGTTCCCTGAACCTTATGCAAGTATGTATTGCCATCAGTTTGATGATTTCAAGAATGTTGCAGATTTCTTTGATTTTGCAGCTAGGTTGATGAGGAGACAATAACAAAATAAGTATTCATTTAAATATAAACAATTATGGGAAGTAGTGGACCAGGTAATTTTAGCGATTATTCAAATTATCCAAGAGCAATAAAAGGTGTGACAGGAGCGGTTGATTCTGAAGACAAGTGCGCTCTTGCGTTTTCAACTCTTATTGAAGATGTTGATACTTGTGAGTATTACTGTAAAAAGGGGATGCTCCCAGCTGTTGATACTGAAGTCTCTGTTGACTTCAAAGTCAGATTGGTAGTGAAAAGCAATGATGGGCTCATTATTGGTTATTTACCAACGAAATACAATTACTTGCGCAACTGTATTGTGAAAGGCTTCACTTATACTGGCGTTGTTTCCAATGTTAGTACGACTCCTATCAATACAGTTATAGTTGATATCACTCCAAGCGCAGTATGAGTAAGTTCTGTATACTAGGCTATATCTTTAATGATGTTACATTAAAGTCTGCAGTAACACCTCTGATAAAGATGAGATTAGGGGGAATAGTACATGCTGCCAGAGGTATGTATGCCGTTGGCGAAGAATATAGCGTTGCATATTTTGCTCCTTCTTATTTAGATAGTCATATAGAGCATTATCTGAAAGAGATAGGATGTACAGAGGTTATAAAACTGGGGAATGTAACAAATTCACCCAATACGGTCTTGATTCAGGAGGTCCAGGAGGTTGGTGACCAAGGTTATAACTTTTTGTTGAATGAAAACGTAGAGGTAGTTTACGATGATTCACAATTAGCTAAGCTTGACAAGTTTGAAAAGATCTTGTTGTTCGCTGGTGATTTCGATATGTCTATGGTAATGAGACATAATACACATGCTCAATACTACCTGGATGTAACGAATGATGTAAAGCATATAGCCGACTTGGGAGGGACTCATTTTCGAACCCTTTTTCTCTCAACTTCTTCTACTTTGTTCAAGAATGACTATTCCGATATCGATTCATTGGTAAATGACTGTCAGAATAGTTGTGAGCAATTTGTATTGAAAGAAAATAGAGGTGGTAGTAGAGCTTATGATTATGCTTTGAAGAAGATAGTTTCAACACCATCTATGACAGTTCCCGTCGTGCATTCTGTAGGAGTTGGAGATGTCTTTGATACGATTGTCGCAATATATGACCAACGCTCACCCTTTGAGCACAACCTGCTCAACGCTTCTTATATAGCTGCGGAATATGCACAGACTACTTTCATAGATGAATTTAAGGCTATGGCTCTTCATTATCTGAACTTACCGATAGAAGATAAGCAAAAGCATAATGGAGTTTTGTTGCCTTGGGATGTCAGAAAGGGAATCAATATCTATATTGCTGCTCCAGATTTTGACTTTGTTGATACTAAACCAATAGACTTTATATGTCAGGCTTTAGAATATCATAATTTTACACCCCGAAGACCCATTAAGGAAAATGGTCAAATGTCGAAAGAAGCTGGCAAGGCAGAGAGGCAGAAACTGTTTCAAACAGACATGGCATTGATTGATTCTTGCCAGATGATGCTTGCTGTTCTTTTGTATAATGATCCTGGAACATTGATTGAGATTGGGGTTGCAGCAGAAAAAGGAATGCCGGTGTTAGTATATGATCCTTACTCTATTGCAGAAAATTGTATGCTGACGGAAATTCCGAATGTAGTGTCTACATCTGCAGACCAAATAATTTCAGAACTATTTAAATATGCTTCAAAATTATGAAAACAGAACTAACTAAGGGAGTTGTCTTGGTATCAGGGGGATTGGATTCAACAACTTTGATGTATCAGTTTGTTGCTCAGAATGTGGAGTTTGTTCCACTTTTCATCAACTATGGTCAACATTGCGCTAGCAAAGAGTATGATACGCTTTTAAAAGTTATTCCAGAACAATACAAAGACAAAATAGAAACAATAGATATATCTTCAATCTTCAAGTATTCAAAGTCCAAATTCATTCGTCCTGTTGATTTGTGGAAAGATGATATAAAGGCAGAAGATTTATATATACCTTATCGTAATGTGCTGTTGATGACAGTTGCAGCCTCTTTTGCCCAAACTCTGGGATTAAACAAGGTATATGCAGCTTTCATTAATAGTAATCATGCAAAAGAAATAGATTGTTCTTCAGCATTCTTTGATAAGCTGGAAGGACTATTGTCAGAGTATGGATCTGTTAAGATAGAGATGCCTTTCCGGAACCTCTCAAAATATGAAGTTGCGAAATTAGGTATAGAGCTAAAGGCACCTATTGGGGCAACTTTTTCATGTCAGGCTTCTCCGGATATTCCTTGCGGGGCATGTCCTAATTGTGTGGATAGGTTAAATGCATTAAAGGAACTTAGTTTAGAGTCAATAAAACATGGATAAACCTTTAGCTGTCAAGGTTCGTACCCTTATCACATATATAGGTAACGCACGAGGTTTCCAACTGATTGCAGCTCCAGATTGCCCCTATAGAAATCATATAGGTGCATTGCTTACGGATGTCGTGTTACAAGCTGGTTTAAACTATCAGCATGTTGTAGTTCCGAGGGTCTATAAGGTGTTAAACGAATATCCTGTAGCTTATACCATAAACAGATTTTCAGCTGTATTACAAAAGCATTCTATAGAAACAGTCCTTGATTGGCATGATTGTGAAAAGCAAATTAGGATGATTCGAATCTTAGAGTTTTGTAAGGCTCAGGGCATTCAAGATACTTATCAATTAAAGCTTTATCTGGTAAATAGCAAATCAAATTCCGATAAGTTCAAGAGCATTAGGGGTATTGGAGATAAAACTTATGATTATTTGTTGAAACTTCTGGGTGTAGAAAGTGTTGCAGTCGATAGGCATGTATATAAATTCGTATCGGATGCAGGAATCATTTATAAAAATTATAAGGAAGCTAAACAGATAGTTGAATATGCTGCAGATATGATGCAAATATCAAGAAGAGCTTTGGACTATAGTATCTGGTTGTATATGTCCAATAAAAAACGAGGAGTTCAATTTGAATTATGTTTTGATTAGTATTCCCATTTCTGACAATAGAGTTCTATCATTTGCTGTAGGTTGTAGATGATACAATTTGGGAGAATGATAGAAATAAGTTTTTTTATCAATTGAAAAGAATAATATACTCTTCTTCCTAAGTTCTGGGAAGATTAGGAACAATAAAAATGAATTTCAAATTTAGTCAAATTAAGGTATAACCTCCATTAGCTTGTGCTGATGGAGGGCTAAACTTTGTATTCTAGTCTCAAAATTAGAAAAATGATGCCGCCGTGCAAAGTTACAATATTATTTTGAGATATGCAATACGGCGTTGAGCGGATACTTACGGAAAAAATATAAAAAATCATGGCAGATTTTTCAAATGAAATAGTTGAGGCTGTATGGAAAAAAGCCTCTATACAACAGAACAATGACCCCAATGTCTTTCGTAAGGATTATGCTGGGGCATGGATAAGAAAAGTTGATTATGGGAAGCAGACTAAGTATGGATGGGAAATAGATCATTTGAAACCAGAAAGTAAAGGTGGTACAGATCATATTTCTAACCTACTGCCTCTTCATTGGGAAAATAACCGTACTAAGTCTGATTGCTATCCTAAGTGGCATACCTCAAAGACTTCAGAAGGTGTTGAAAATGTAGACAAGGATTCAAGTTGGTTTGTAAATACTAATGCTCATGGATAGTTTAGGTGTTTTATATTCTTACAAGGAAAGTCAGGAACCTCGTAATCCTATGTCTGTTATTCCAGCAGAGTTGCATATCAATTATTGGAAAATTCCAGTGAAGAATGCTGTATATAATCGCTTTCTTGACATAGGATTGCTTATAGAAAATTCAATAAGTCAAATTGATACGGTTTATTTCTATTTTCCTTTTTTAGTGACAAAGGATGATATCGAAGATTTAGGGGCAAAACTTACAGATAGCGATATGTTTTGTACATTTTTCAATGGTGACTATACAATAGTAAATGTGCCAAATTCACAAGTCTATCATGAAATTAAGTCACCTCTCGAAGATGAACGAAATTCTTTTTGGCTTTATGAGTTATCCCCATCTAATTTTGAATTGAAAGCTTTGAATAAGGGGGTAATGGTATGTGTAAAAATTAAATCCTTGCCAGAAATTCAAAGTATTCAGAATGAGGAACAGCGAGATGAAGAGGATAAATATGGCTTGTATATACGTTTCCGAATTAAAAATATGTCAGACAAGGGATATTTTTACAATGAATCGGTATCTAATGACTTTTTTCAGAGTGCATTTTCTAAAACAGAAATGATGGATTTGCGTATTAATGAAAAGAGAGAGTTTGATAGAAGTGTTGATGAAGACATAAAGTCAAACAAGGTCTTTTTTCGATTTAGTAAATTTCATTTTTTCTTTGTGGGGTCTTCTGAAAATGAAGCAGTAACAGGTAATGTTAATTATGATGATTCCCGTCTAATAGATATTGATAAATGGAAAAAATATCTTGGTGACGTTGTTGTAAAAAGCAATAAATTGGTTGCATATCATTGGAGTAAAAAGAAAAGTGGAGAAGATGGTTTTAAGAAATGCAGTGTGTTTCTTAGAACTGTATATTCTTCTCATAGTTGGTTGAAAATCTCTAAGTATGTATTGGTAGTTTTGTTGCTTGGTATTATAGCAAGTGCCATTGTTTCGACCATATTTTATTTTTTATAGATTACACTTTTGGGGCAGTACCTTCGCGAATTAACAAGTGAATAGTACGCTTATGTTTTACTTCCGAATGCTCTTTTTGATTGTCAGCTGAACATCTGAAAAGGCATTTGAGAATGATTTCTTTAAAAATTATACGTATCCTATGCAAAGCAAACATGTTTTATGGATAGATGATGCTCGAACATTAATCGTGCTATTGGTTATCATCGGGCACAGTACATATACCAACTTAATGACACGTTATGGTGGTATTAGTTATTTCTGCAATTAAGAAGGATTTAGACATGAAGAATATCATAGCTATCATATGGGATTTTGACAAAACTCTTATCGATGGGTATATGCAGGATCCGATTTTTAAAGACTATAATGTCAATCCCCATGAGTTTTGGACTGAGGTAAATGCTTTGCCTAAGAAATATATGAAGGAGCAGCATGTAAAGGTGAATCCTGATACCATTTATCTCAATCAGTTTATCAGATATGCTCAGTCTGGAAAGTTTGAATGATTGAACAATGCCAAGCTAAAGAGTTATGGCGAACGTCAGAACTTTTATGCTGGAATTCCTGCGATATTCAAACATACGAAGGAGATGTTGAAAAATGACCCTGTATGTGAGGAGTATAATATTAAGGTAGAGCATTACATTGTGAGTACAGGCTTTGCTGAGGTGATTCGAGGCACGGAGTTGATGAATTATGTGGAGAATATTTGGGGATGTGAATTAATCGAAGATGAAGAGCATAAGATTATCAATGAGATTGGTTTTACCATGGATAACTCCACTAAGACAAAAGCAATCTTTGAGATTAACAAGGGTGTAAACAAGGAGAAGGATATTACTGTTAATTCTAAGCTCTCAGACGAGTTGCGCCGTGTTGATTTTCACAACATGATATACATAGCAGATGGCCCTAGCGATATTCCTGCTTTCTCTGTAGTAAAAGGAAGGGGTGGAGCAACATTTGCCATTTATCCTAAAGGAGATGAGAGGGCTTTTGCACAAGTAGAGAAACTTCGTGAAGATGACCGAATTGACATGTTTGCTGAGGCTGACTATAGCGAAGGAACTACAGCCTATATGTGGATATGCAATAAGGTCAGAGAGTTTGCGGATAATATCAAGAAGCAAGAACAGAGTAAAAGAAGTGGAAATTATTCAATTCCGACACATTTAGTATAAAAAGTTACTTTATGAGTGAGCATGAATATAATGAACTTTTCCGAGCCATAGGCAAGGAAGCATTCGCCAATATGATAAAGGCTAACATACGAAGTAGTGTCCCTGAGCCTTATGCCAGTATGTATTGTCAACAATTTGATGATTTCAAAAATGTTGCTGATTTCTTGGAATTTGCAGCAAAGTTAATGAGAAGATAACAATAATATATATAACTAGTCTTTTCTTTTTGCTGATCCATGTAAATAAGGCTTAAGGTTAGGTATAGAAAGCCCAGCATCAAGGCGGTCCCATCCCGCACAATATGGCGAAGACCTTTGATGGTCCGCCAACCTTAGAGCGTAGCGGTTCCGAGC
>ERZ859738.996-NODE-996-length-15224-cov-7.455271_pt1 | contig 15224 bp, 10 predicted proteins | sample MGYA00510122_ERZ859738 | MGnify/ENA primary metagenome ERZ859738 (study PRJEB30046, sample SAMN00715139) | human gut metagenome | study: EMG produced TPA metagenomics assembly of the A metagenome-wide association study of gut microbiota in type 2...
CGACGATCCGCGGCATTCACACGATGCTGCACAACGCGCTCGACCGGGCAGTCAAGGAACGCCTGATTATGCGCAATCCAGCGAATGACTGTATTCCGCCCAAAATCCCAAAGCATGAAATGAAGATCCTGCCGCCGGAGCAGATCAAGTCCTATTTGACCGCAGCCGACCAGCGCGGTGTCCGGCCCATGTTCTATCTGGAGCTCATCAGCGGTCTGCGCAAGGGCGAGTTGGTCGCACTCCAATGGTCAGATTTGGATATCGAAAACAAGACGATTTCCGTCAGCAAGCAGGCAGGGCGAAACAGCGCCGGAGAACCGGATATCACACGCCCGAAAACGGAAAACTCGATCAGAAAAATCTCAATTCCACAGGATGCCGTTGATCTGCTGGTCGCAGAACATCAAAAGTATCCCAATAACCCTTGGCTTAACAGTGATAAGGAACTAATTCACTTATCAACTGTTAGCTGACGGTATCCGGAGTGCATACGGACAAATCCCGTCTGATTTCTAACAGGAAGTCAGACGGGATTTTACTTATAATCTCAGATTGAGAACAGGAAAGAACATGTTTTGGAGGAACCATTAATGACGAAACTGATTCACGCTTTCTACAACATGGATGCCAACTCCGTGGAGCTAACCTACAACAACGGCTCCGTCCTTACGATTGATTGTGAGAAAGTGGAGAACCACTACGATGTTACAAACGGACAGATGGCAGACCTCGATTGGCTGCTGTACAACGCCGCGATGGAGTATGCTAAGCTAAAGAAGATGCTTCTGGATCACGCAAAGAAAAACGGCATCCGTTCTGGAGCGATCTTTATTACCAGGAACGGGAAGCCGTTGGACCGGAGCAATATTTGGGCGCAGATGAAATCCCTCTGCAAGGCAGCCGGAGTAAAAGCCAGCAAGGTGTTTCCCCACAATCTGCGCAAGCTGTTTGCCCGGACTTTTTACGGTATTGAGAAAGAGATCGCCAAATTGGCCGATATTCTGGGACACAGCAGCATCGACACAACAAGAATCTATATTATGACCACCGGCACAGAACACCGGCGAAAAATCGAACGATTGGGCCTTGTAGTTTAGGCAATAAAAAACACCACATAATTTCCATTATGTTGTTTACTAGCCCAGACTGAATGCCAACTTAACAATAGCGCACTCTATTTTGGGTGCACCAAAGCCACCCTCATACTCTATAGAAAAGAATTTGAGGGTGGCTTCGCGCTTCCCGCTTTTTGTACTGCCACTTTTATCTTAGGTTTTACCATCTTTTACATACTTTTCCTGTGCCCCTTGATTTTCATGTATGCTTATGCTAAAATTATTTTGATTGGAAATTGGGCATATATCTTTTGATATAATCGTTTCACTACATAATGGAAATAATGTGTTGCGCTGAATGCCGCATTCATCTAGTTGAAACTCAGCACAGCGTGAGGAATATTACTTCCGTGCTGTGGAGTAAGGATTTGGGGCAGGTGAAGAATAACTGCTGCCTCTTTTTTTGCGTTTGTGCTGTGCGGCACAGATTTGGAGGTGCTCTATGACGGATAAAGAATTGCGGCGTTTGAGCCGGAGTTAGCTGCTGGAAATGCTGATTGCCCAGACAGAAGAAAACAGCCAGCTGAAGATCAGGCTGGAGCAGGCGGAAGCACAGCTTCGGGACCGCAGGATCGAGATCGACAAAGCCGGTTCCCTGGCGGAGGCTGCCCCTCAACGGTGTCTTTCAGGCGGCGGAGGCCGCGGCGCAGCAGTATCTGGAAAATATCCAGCGGATCAGCAGCCAGCAGGATGACATCAGCCGCGTTATCAAGGAGCAGTCGGCAAAAGAGGCCGCCCAGATCCGGCAGGAGGCAGAGGCGTACAGCCAAAAAGTACACGCGGATGCGGATGCCTACTGGAAGCAGGTCGCTGCCAGAGCGTCCAAACTGCTGGCAGACCAGAAAGCACTGCGGCAATTGATTCAGTCCGCTGGAGAGGTTGAGATCAATGAAGAACACAGCAAATCCGTCCCGCGAGCTTCCAACCCTGGAACAGCTCGAAACGGAGCTTGACAGAGAGAAATACAAAAAGCGATATCGGCGGGTCCTGAGAAGCGCTGTCTATACCCTTGTGGTCGTTGCGGCTGTAGCCGTATTGGTCGCCACCATCTGGATGCCGGTGCTGCAGATCTACGGGGCTTCCATGACGCCAACGCTGAATGAGGGAGATATTGTGCTCTCTGTCAAAGGGTCGGATTGTGAACTGGGCGATCTGGTAGCCTTTTACATGGGCAACAAGATTTTGGTCAAACGCTGTATCGCCGGTCCTGGTCAGTGGGTGGATATTGACGCTGACGGAAATGTGTATGTGGACGGCAATCTGTTGGATGAGTCGTATCTGACAGAAAAATCCCTGGGGGATTGTGACATTGATTTGCCCTACCAGGTACCGGACAATCGATACTTCTGCATGGGCGATCACCGGTCCACCTCGGTGGATTCCCGCAGCACTACGGTGGGCTGCGTCTCCGGTGAACAAATCGTCGGAAAAATCGTATTCCGGGTCTGGCCGATAGCAGATTTCGGAATACTTAAATAGAGAGGTGGGTGATTGGCATATGAAGCACGGTGCGTTACAGAGCGCAGAAAAATATATGAAGGCGCATAAAAGAAAAAAAGCTGGTACCGGGTTGTAACCGGTCTTGCCTGCGTTGTGGTGTTCTGCACGGTCTACGCATTGATTCTTCCCGCCATTACCATGGAAAAGGGAGCGTGTGAGATTCCTGAACACACCCATTCGGAGGCTTGCTACACGCAAGTAACCTCTGCCACCCGGACCGAGCCGGTGTGTACCATCGAAAGCCTGAATCTCCATCAGCATGACGATACCTGCTATGACAGCGAAGGAAACCTGACGTGCGGGTATGCAGACTTTGTCGTTCACCAGCATGATTCGGCATGCTATGACGAAAATGGGAACCTTTGGTGCCCGCTGCCGGAGATCGAGACCCATGAGCACACCGGAAGCTGCTATGCCGTACCGGAAGCAGACGCGCCCGAAGTACATACCCATACGGATGATTGCTACACCGTGGAGCGCGACGAATTGACTTGTACAGAGCATGTGCATACGGATGATTGCTACACGGAAACCAGCACTCTGATATGCAGCCTGGAGGAGAGTGATGGGCACCAGCACAGCGATGACTGCTATGCATGGAATAAGGTGCTGACTTGTGACCTGTCCACCGAACCAGCCGAGGTTGCAACGGAACCGGTGCTGGTCTGCGGAAAAGCGGAAATCCTTCTCCACGAACACACCGCTGGCTGCCTGGAGGAATCTGGCAATCTGATCTGCGGCAAAATCCAGGTTTTGGAGCATCAGCACACGGATGCGTGCTTTGAGACGGTGGAGGAACCGGCGGATACCGAGGCTCTGACCTGTACGCTTCCCGAGGATGAAAAACACACCCATACCGCCCTGTGCTACGGCACCTGGGAATTGACCTGCGATATGGAGGAACATACCCACACGGAGGAATGCAGCACTGCGGAAGAAACAGAAGAGACAGAAGAAACGGAAGAAACGACCGAACCGGAGGAAGAGATGTCCGGCATGGAGATCGATCCCAGCCTGCCGGTTATGGGCACTGCCTACGCTTCTGGCGCCAAAACACGCGCTTATCCGGTGATGACTCTGGATGCGGATACAACAGGGGCAACCGATCCCGTTTCCGTAGAAAACTATATCACAGGCGCAACACTCTATTACCGCACGGATGAAAACGCAGCGTGGACCAATGTATCAGGCGCGACGGATATTCCCGGCGACGCGGATTTCAAGCTGGAGATCAGCTATGGCAATGTCCCCATCGACACCCTTCTGGCGGCGGGCGGGAAGATGACCTATACCCTTCCGGCGCTGTTTCGCAACGCTACGGCCAACGGCAAAATCACCAGCGGCAGCGCCGAGGTGGGCACCATCACGGTGGCAAACAATACGGTCACTCTCGCCTTTGATACTACATGGCTGGCAAAGCAAAAGACAGAGACGAATACCGTCATCAGCGGCGACTTTTTTGTGGAAGCAGAAGTTAACCTGTCGCAGGTCGGCGAAGATAGAACCGCTCAAATTTTCATTGGCAAGACAACGATCAACATCGATTTTGCTGGTGACATTGTCGCCAAGTACGGAAATGTGGATCTGAGCAAAACCGTCTCGGCCATCTCGGAGGAGACAGACGGCGATTATCTGACTTACACCCTGACCGTGACGGCTGGCGCGGATGGCTGCCCGGAGGTCAAGGTGGTGGATACCTTTGCGGATACCCAGCACATCGAGGAATATGTGGGCGTGACGGGCGGGTCCAGCGCTACCAATGATACGGATGGCCCCACGGAAACCGGAGGCACCGGAAGCGTCTACATCGGTGCGGCACCCACGGAGGATCAACCCATCCCGGATCCCGCAGGTGAAAACCCGACGAAACCCGGCACGCTGGTCTGGGACATCGGCGATATGGCAGCCAACGAAACCAGGACTCTGACATACCGGGTTAAGCTGAAGGATGCATACACCGGCGTCACGGCAAAGGGAAATCTTCAGAACACGGCGAATGTTTACTCCAAGACCTACCAGCGGGACAGCGACACCGTCACCTTTACGCCCCGTGCTGGTGCAACCATGTCCAAAGTGGCCTCGACGTTTACCCCCGGCGAAAACGGCGGAGGCACCATCACCTACACCATTTGGGTGAAGGCCAATGCGGACAACAGCCATGTCCTGGACAATGTGAAAATCATGGACGCGCTGGACGGTTCTGTCCAAAATATGAATGGGACCTTAGCTGCCATCCGCAAAAATCTGTCCTACGATGAAACCTCTTTCCACCTCTATCAGGGCGGTTCCAACGGCCAGAACGGAAGCAGCGGCTTAACGGAGATTACGGCAGGAACTACACTGAACATCACGGATACGGACAATGACGGCAAGAAGAACGATAGCTTCACCTATTATGTGGGTTCCCTGGCTCCCGGTGAGAGCAAGACTCTGACCTACACGGTGAATGTGGAGCCCGGTGTGTTCGTGGCGGCGGGAAACAAAGACTTCAAGATCAACAATCGCGCCTGCATTTATACCGATGACCGCGGAACAGATGGCGGCGTATTGCTGAGAGGCTATAACACCAGTAAGACCATTAACCGCAAGGTCTGGAGCCGAAAGCTGGCGGGCGGGAAGCAGGAGACGGAAAGCACTGTGTCCATGAGCGGCAGCGTGTATGACGCCACCGACAGTTCCGTTAACCAAATCCCCTCCCCTGACAGCAGCTTCACTGTGCCTGCCGGCAGCTACAAGTATCAGGTGGCAGCCAATGAGGCGGGAGACTGGGATCTGTCCTCTGCGTCCATGGCTGACAGCCTGGGCAGCCAGTACATGGAGTTTGTGGGCTATGTCCGGGTGGAGGCCTATACCATCAGCAGCAATGCACCCGGTTCCGGCATGGACGATGCAGCAGCCATTGCCAATTTGAGCAGCCGCACGCCCGATCAAACCGTCTGGGTAAAAGTTGACGGGCAAACCTCCTTCAGCTTCACACCTGAGCAGATTGGATTGGATGGAACGCAAGCCTACCTTTTGACCTACTACGCGCAGCCCACGAATATCGACGGCATTACGCAGGTGGTAGTGAGCAACCGCTTCGAACTGACCGGTGAGGTGGGAATCGGCAACTTCCGGTATGTGCTAACCGGTATTGGCGCCGAAGCCTCCGTCGTTGTGGCGGGCGGCAACAGCTTTGCTGCGGAAAAGCAGAGCTGGTACTACGAAGAACCCCAGGTGACCACCGGAGACTTTGCCAATGGCGCACTGTACTGGGTCATCAAGGTGGATGGAACTGTTCTGCCCAAGGGCACTGCCATCAGGGACGTCACGAATGCGGTCGGCGGGTCGGCTCACTATATTCGGGACACCTCCTTTGTGGGCGTATATACGGGCAATTTGGGAACGAACTCTCTCGCGGATTATGCGGATTTGGATTCGCTAATCGCCAGCAACCTGCTGAAGGCCTTAGAAAGCAGTAGCTATACCGTTGCGAAAGGCACCTATTCTCTGACGCTGACCCTGAATACAGAGATTTCCTTGACGCAGGGTGATTCCCTTTATCTGATTGTCAAGACCGATCCGAGTAAACGGCCCGCCAATAAACGAGACGCCTTTACCTATAACAATAAGCTGCAAAGCTCCTCCGACGGCACCAACTGGCTGGACCACAACACGGCCAGCAAGACCCTGTACGGCAGCGAAAATATCTTTAAGGAACTGGGCCGTGTCTTTACCTATCCCGGTTCCGGCAACTCCACCACGGACATCAAGCCCGGCACAAGACAGGCCATCAGCACAGATGCGCTGAACGGAGCGGGTACCTATGTGGCCTGGCAGATTCATGTGAACTATGAGGGCAGCCTGTCCGGGCGGTACCGTGTGGTCGAGCAGATCCCGGTTGGGATGGAGGTAACCTATGTCCGTATATGGTGGCTGGGAGATAAATATAAAGCAGTTCTGCAGGATTCCAAACCCACCTTTGTGCAGCTCACAGCTGAGGAAATCGCCGCCCTAGGCGGCAGTTGGACGGAACACGCGAAGACCCTGCCCAGCAACAACGCGGGAAAACAGACGAACTACTATTACACCAACGGTCAGCAGGTGATCTGGGATATTGTCAATCTGGTAGCCGGAGGCGGATACCGGGACGATTATGCCGTGGAGATACAGATCGTCTGTAAGGTAACGGATCCTGACGTTCTTCTGGGCGGCGTGAGCAAGGAGTTCAACAATGTGGTCAGCCTGCAAAATTCCGAGGGAACGACCATCGGCAACGACAGCAATGGTGTGACAATCGGAAAACAGACGCTGTCCAAGCAAGGCACTTATAACCCCGAAACCAATGGCGGCCGGTATCCCTTTAAGATCACGCTGAATGAGTTGGGCGAGGATCTGGTCAGCGGGTCGGATGCCATCACCCTGGTGGACGATCTGAGCGATACCCTGATTCTGGACACCGCTTCCATTCAGGTGGTGAACACCAAGACAGGCGAGGTGGTATCGAACTGGACCGCCTCCGTGGAAGGACAGACGCTGAAAATTGTTCTGCCGGACAACCTGCCTCTGACCGTTACCTATGAAACCACAGTCAACGCCGCGCCGGGTCAGACCATCTCCATTTCCAACAACGCCCATTGGAAAGGCTATACCACCCCAAGCGGCGGCAGCGTTGAGGTCAAAGAATTCCATTATTCTTCTGGCGGCACCGCTGGTGCGGACACTTCTCCCAGTGTAACAGTCAAAAAACTGGATCAATACAATACCAGCCAGACTCTTTCCGGCGCGACGTTCACATTGGTGGAGGGAACCTATGCTGACGGTACGTTTACCCCAACAACGGACGGCCTTTCCCTGACCGGCACCACCGGCGAGGACGGAACCCTGACCTTCGGAAAAACAAGCGAGCAGACCATGTCGTATAACACCGTCTACTGCCTGACCGAGACAGTGGCCCCGGAAGGATATGTGCTGGATGCCGTGCCCCACTACTTCGCTGTGGCAAAGCAGCAGGAGGACGGGAAATGTCCCACCTTCCCGAATGGTGTGACCGTCTGGTATCAAAGCGCGGACTACACCTATCAGGCCTACAACCACAAGGGCGAAGCCACGGTGGCCAAGGCATTTTTGGATGCGGGCGGCAATCATCTGGCAAAAATCGACGGAGCCTACCGTTTCGGAATCTATGCCGAAGCAAATCCCACCGGCAATCCGCTGCAAACGGTGACCATCACATACGCGAACAGCACGGTCACGCCGGAGAGCGGGACAGCGAAGTTTACAAACCTGACCCTTGGGAAAATGTATTACATCTACGAGTTGGATGATAACGGCGTGCCGATCCGTGGAGACAATACGCTGGCCACGGTGAACGGCGCAAACTTCCTTGTCACCTATTCCAATGGCCCCGCGGTAACCATTCCCGAGAGCGGAACCGCCGCAGCCGCCGTTACCGTGACCAATCAGGTCTGTTATCCTGAACTGCCCCACACCGGCGGGGCCGGAACCACCCTGTATACCAAGGGAGGCGTCTTGTTAACGGCAAGCGCGATGTTCCTTCTGTTGTATTACCATACAAAACGCAGAAAGGAGGAATCCACATCCTCCTGATGCGCGGCACGATCCCATTACTACGCAGAAACTTAAAAAGAAGAAGGGAAGTCAAACAATGAAACACGCAAGAAAACCCGCCAGTCTCCTGCTGGCTCTAATTATGGTTTTCGCTCTGGCTACTACCGCGTTTGCGGCAGAAAACACTACAATTTCGGCTCCCGAGGGAAGCACCCGCACCTATGATGTATACCAGATCTTCACTGGTGACCTCCATGAGGGTGTTCTGTCCAACATCAAGTGGGGCAAGAACGGAACCGGCACCGAAGGAACTGCTGTCGATCAGACCACTCTGGACGCTCTGGCCGCTGTGAATGGTAAGAGCGACACCGAAAAGTTAACGGAGATTCAGAAATATGTGAAACTGGATTCTGAAAAATTCGGTACGGTTTCCAATGGTAATCCGCTGACCGTACCCACCGGCTACTATCTGATCAAGGACAACGGCCCTGTCAATGACGGTGAAGCCTACTCCCTGTATGTAGTCCAGGTTGTCGGCCCCACGACTATCTCTCCCAAGGTTGGAACCACAACCTCCGATAAGAAGGTTAAGGACACCAATGACAGCGCGGCGAACTCCACCACTGATTGGCAGGATTCCGCTGACTACGATATCGGCGATGCCGTGCCCTTCAAGCTGAGCGCCACCATTGCGCAGGATTACGCCAACTACACCCACGGCTACAAGCTGACCTTCCACGATAAGGAAGACGCTGGCCTGCGCTTCAATAAGAATTCTGTGAAAGTCTATGTTGACGGAACGCTGATTACCACTGGCTATGAGGTTGTGACCGAAGGCCTGACCGACGGCTGCACCTTTGAGGTCCGCTTTGCCAACCTGAAGGACATTGCCTCTGTCAAGGCCGGAAGCATCATTTCTGTTGAGTATACCTCCACGCTGGATACCGACGCTACTGTTGGCTCCGCTGGCAACAAGAACACCTCCCATGTGACCTATACCAACAACCCCAATGACGAACAGGCCGGCGAAAACGGCGAGACCCCCGATGATGTTGTCATCGTATTCACCTACGAGACCATCGTCAACAAGGTTACCAAGAACCCCGCCTATGATGCGTCCAAGGATACTGAAAAAACTGGCACCGACAGCGACGGCAACACGGAATTCATCCCTCTGAAGGGCGCAGGCTTCACCCTGTATAAGAAGAACGCTTCTGGTGCATATGAAGCTGTAGGGTCCGAGCTTAAGGGTGAGGACATGACCACTTTTACCTGGAGTGGCCTGGATGATGGCGACTACAAGCTGGTCGAGACCACCACGCCCTCTGGCTACAATACAATTCCCGATATCGAGTTCACCATTACGGCTACTCACGATGTGTCTTCCGATAACCCCACGCTGATATCCCTCAGTGGCGGTGATAAGTTCACCGGAGTGATTTCCACCGGTGTTGTTTCTGCCAACATTGAGAACCAATCTGGTGCACAGCTTCCCTCCACCGGCGGCATCGGCACCACCATCTTCTATGTCCTCGGCTCTGTTCTGGTCCTCGGCGCGGCTGTGCTGCTGGTCACCAAGAAGCGCATGAGCACCAAGGGCTAATTCCCTGATACATATCTGAAACGCACTGACATCCCGCTGTGAACGCCGGGGAGGGACTCCCTCCCCGGCCCACAGCGGCAAGGAGAACCCCGCATGAAGAAGAAAAAAGGAAATTTCACAACGCTGCTGCTGATCCTGGTGCTTCTCGCGGGACTGTCCTTGCTGCTGTATTCTTCCGTCAGCGATTACTGGAACTCCTTCCACCAAACCCGCGCCATTGCCACGTATGCCGAAGAAGTTGCAAATTTGAACCAGGATCAATATGACGAAATCTGGGCCGCCACAAAGGCCTACAATGCATCTTTGGCAGAACGGGACAACGCCTACCTTCTGAGCGACGCACAGAAGGAGGAATACCAGCAGCTTTTGAATGTGTCCGGTCTTGGCGTCATGGGCTATATTGAAATCCCCAGCATTGATTGCTCTCTGCCCATCTATCATGGTACGGAGGAATCGGTCCTGCAGATCGCCGTGGGGCATCTGGACTGGTCCAGCCTGCCCGTGGGCGGCGAAAGCACCCATTGCGTTCTCTCCGGCCACCGGGGACTGCCCAGCGCCAAGCTGTTCACCAACCTGGACAAACTCCGAGAGGGGGATATCTTCCTGCTGCGCATTCTGGACGAGGTGCTGACCTATGAAGTGGATCAGATCCTCATCGTGGAGCCTCAGGAAGTCGGAGCGCTGCAAATCGTGGAGGGTCAGGATTACTGCACATTGGTGACCTGCACCCCCTACGGTATCAATACCCATCGGCTTTTGGTCCGGGGACACCGCATCGACAATGTGGAGGAGGCCAAAACCGTCCGCGTCACAGCCGACGCCGTCCAGATTGAACCGCTGTTGGTGGCGCCCATTGTGGCGATCCCGATTCTATTGTTACTGCTGATACTGCTTCTGCTGCCAAAGCGGCCCAAGACGAAACACGGAGGTGAAGCCGATGAAGAGGATTAGACGCATGACTGCTGCGCTGCTCAGTGTGCTGGCAGTATTCCTCCTCCTGCCCTTGCAGGCTCTGGCGGCGGGAAGTATTGACTTGAACCAGGATGTAAGTTTGACCATTTCCTATCAAGATGGAAACACGCCCCTGATTGGTGCAGAGTTTGAAATTTTCCTGGTTGCCACAGTAGACGAATACGGCGAGCTGACCACCACAAAAGATTTCGCCCAGTTCCATGTCAATATCCGGGGCAAGGATGACGAGGCCTGGCGGACACTGGCATCCACCCTGGAGGGCTATGTATTGCGGGATGATATTTCCCCCACAGACAGTGGAAAGACCAATGATAAGGGATTGGTTTCCTTTCCTACCGCCGGAAAGAGCCTGAAAGCGGGTTTGTACTTTGTACTGGGGTATCGACACACACAAAATGGCTTCCGCTATGATCCCACGCCATTCATGGTAATGCTGCCTGGATTGGACAAAGAGAATAACATTTGGGTTTATGATGTAGCCGTCAATGCAAAGTTCGATTCATCCCAAATCCCTGATAACCCAGATGACCATACCATCGACCGAAAGGTTCTGAAGGTCTGGGCCGATGATGGACATGAAAAAGATCGTCCCAAAGAGGTAATTGTTCAGCTTCTTCGTGACGGCAAGGTATATGATACCGTAACCCTGAACGCGGCAAACAACTGGCGGTACACCTGGACGGGATTGAATGATCGCTATACGTGGACCATTGTGGAGAAAGAGTTGGAGGGCTATACCGTGGAGGTCACACGGGAGGGTATCACTTTTGTGGTGACAAATAGCTACAATGAGGAAATTCCTGACGAACCTACTCCCACAACACCTACCACGCCGGACAAACCTACTACACCTACAAAGCCGACGCTGCCTCAGACTGGCCAGCTCTGGTGGCCGGTTCCAGTGTTGATTGCCGCCGGACTGCTCTTTGTCGTGATCGGCCTGGTGCGCCGCAGAGGTACAACAGATGAGAAATGAAGAACAGAGTGGCAGGAAACAAAGGGGTTTGCTGTCGATTACGGTTGGGCTGCTGCTAATCGCGGCGGCCCTTTTCCTCGCATCCTACAACCTATACGACGAGCTGCGGGCAGAGCAATCGGCCAGGCAAGCGGTAACCCAGCTGGATGCGTATTTGCCCGCAGAGGCCGCTCCAGAGGCTCCCTCGGACTCCGCCGGGGATCAGGAGCCGTTGGTGAGCGATGAGCGGACTGTTATTCCGGACTATGTTCTATCCCCTAATATGGAAATGCCAGTGGAAACCATCAACGGAATAGACTTTATCGGTGTTTTAAGAATCCCAGCCTTGGAGCTGGAGCTGCCGATTATCAGTGAGTGGAATTATCCCAATCTGAAATCTGCTCCCTGCCGGTACAGCGGGTCGGCATATCTGAACAATCTGATTCTCTGTGGTCATAACTATGCCTCCCATTTCGGCAGCCTGAAAACGCTCTCGGAGGGCGATATTGCCACCTTTACAGATATAGACGGAAATGTATTCATCTACAAAATGGTGGAGCGGGAGACACTGAACCCCACAGATATAGAGGGAATGGAAAGTGGAAATTGGGATTTGACTCTGTTCACCTGTACCGTGGGCGGTCAAAGCCGTGTGACAATTCGCTTTGAGCTGGAGGAAGACTGATTCCTCCAAAAATAGAAACAGGCTTTCGCATCGGGAAATTGACGGTAGCTATGCCGACTGGGCACGAAAAAACGGCTATACCATCCGGAACTGTGTCTGTGACTGCGATGGTTCCATTGAACTGGATACCCGCACCCTCCAGCGGGCCATATCTTCCTCGGAGAAGGTCACGCCATCAAAGTCAAGCCAGTTTTTCCGCGCAATCGTCTTAAAGAAGCTGGTCAGATCATCTCCCATGGGATCAGGTGCAATATAGTCAAAACCAATATCCGTGATGAACAGCGCGGTGATCTGGAAAATCATATTCTCGCCATCCACAGAGAGATAGATATACGGATGCTCTTTTGCAAAGTCTGCGTCCATAGCCGCCGTCCACTCGGGGACGGACGATGGCGGGGACGAGAACACCGTACTGCCGGATGCTCTCCGCCGTTTCCTGCATGGCCTCGTCGTCCCGCACCTTGAAGGGGTGGTCGGGGAAGTCGTGCAGCTCCGACAGCGGGAGCAGCGTGATTTTATCCTCTTGCACGGGAACAGAGGTTTTTGTTCTGCGCTTTGCTGTGCTTTTCGGTTCTTCCATGTTCGTGTTCCTCCTCATTGAAAGCGGCAGGAACGAAAAAAGGGAGAATGACCGCAGCTACCGCCATTCTCCCATGAAAACAACTATGCGATTGTGATTTCAGCCCTTTGACCGTCTGAAAGAGAGCTATCTGATCGAGAGCCATCTCGCCGCAAACCCGCATGAATACTGGATTTTTGCTGTTTGCGCTTCACCTTCCCGAACGACGTATGTTCAACGAGTGGTATCCCCGTGATACCAGCAAGAAGGTTCGTGTCAGTCTGCGGCAGAGAGGAACCAGCGGCAAGCACATGGGCAAACCGCCCTACGGATACCGCTGCGACCCGGAGGACAAGAATCACTGGATTCTGGATGAAGAAGCGGCCCAGGTCGTCAAGCTCATCTTCGACCTTTGCATTGACGGCAAAGGCCCGGAGCAGATTGCGAGGATTCTGGAAGAAAAGCAGATTCTGACCACAAGAGCGCTGTATGCCAAGCGTAAGAAAAAGCCAATGCCAGAAAGACCGTACCACTGGGGCAACCAGTCCATTGTGGCAATTCTGGAGCGGCAGGAGTACACGGGCTGTACCTGCAACTTCAAAACCTATTCCAAGTCCTACAAGCTGAAAAAGCGGATTCCCAACGAGCCGGAGGATATGTTCTATCTGCCGGATACACAGGAAGCGATTGTATCTCAGGCACAGTTTGACAGGGTACAGGAGCTGCGGAAAAACAAACGCCGCCCCGTAAAAGCGGAACGGCAGGGATTGTTTTCCGGACTTCTGTTCTGTGCCGATTGCGGCAGCAAGCTTCACTTTGCCACCAGCAAGCGCTTTGAAGGGAAACAGGATCGCTATGTTTGCTGTCACTATAAAAGCAATCGTGGCACCTGCACCGCGCATTATATCCGGGAGGATGTGCTTCGTGAAATCGTTTTGGAACGCATCCGTGCGGTCAACGAGTATATCCGCGATGATGTAGATGCCTTTCAGGAGGAATGGCTGCAATGCCGCAGGACTGACCAGGAGCGCAGCATCCGGGATGACAAAAAGAAAGTAGAACAGGCAAAGAAACGCCTTTTCGATTTGGATGTCATCATCTCCTGGCTGTATGAGGACTATGTTCTTGGAAATATCAGTCAGGACAGGTACAAAAAGATGTCTGCGGACTATGAAGCCGAACAGGAACGGTTAAAGCTCGAAATTGAGGTTATTGAGGAATGGGTCGAACAGCGGGAAGAAATGAACGACGGTCTGGATGCCTTTATTGTCCTGACACAGAAATATGTGGATGTTGAGGAACTGACGCAGACCATCGTGAACGAGTATATCAAGAAGATCGTTGTTTATGCTCCGGATAAATCCAGCGGCAAGCGGACGCAGAAAGTGAAGATTTACTTCAACTTCGTGGACGATGTGGATATTCCCATTATTTTCGAGCCTATCACCACAGAAACAACCTATAGACCCAGAAGAACGGCATGACCCTCGGGTCACACCGTTCTCTGCGTCAAAATAGTTACTTGTCACTATTAAGCCTTGTTTTTCTGTTTCTTGCAAATTTAAACAAAAACCATTTTACATAATACCATTATAAAACAGACTGTAAAGAAGTCAAGAATGAAGATGGAAGCTGGACTGCGTAAAAACTGCGCCGCAGTAAACAAAGAATAGGATTTTTGCCGTGTACAAATCTGGCTAAAAATATTCCGATTTTCCGAAAAAATCAGTAGACTTTGTGCCACTTCTGTGGTAGTTGTTTGTGCTACCAAACGAAGGAGGCACAGACATGGCAAAGAAACGGGCAAACGGGGAAGGCAACATCCGCAAGCGCAAGGATGGACGCTGGGAAGGGCGATACACAGCCGGATATGACGAAAAGACCGGCAAGCGGCTGATTAAGAACGTCCTTGGCAAGACACAGGCAGAAGTGAAAGAAAAGCTGGCGAAAGCTGTCGCAGAAGCGGAAAGCGTCGATGTACGGAGGGCAGACGAGTATACGCTCGGTACATGGCTGCAAACGTGGTATGAGCTATATGCAAAACCACACTTACGGTTCTCGACTGCGGAATATTACCGGCGTGGAATCGAGTTGCACATTGTGCCACGCATCGGGGATATTCCGTTGAAAAAGCTGACCGGACGTGACCTGCAATGGCTGTACAAGGATTTACAGGAGGACGGTCGGTTAAGAGAAGCACAGAAAGGCAAGCAGCCAGGACTGAGCGATTCGACGATCCGCGGCATTCACACGATGCTGCACAACGCGCTCGACCGGGCAGTCAA
>ERZ859738.1006-NODE-1006-length-15086-cov-6.092143_pt1 | contig 15086 bp, 8 predicted proteins | sample MGYA00510122_ERZ859738 | MGnify/ENA primary metagenome ERZ859738 (study PRJEB30046, sample SAMN00715139) | human gut metagenome | study: EMG produced TPA metagenomics assembly of the A metagenome-wide association study of gut microbiota in type 2...
CTGTGTGCTGAACTGGGCGGGAGGAGTTATGGGGATGGCATGGAAGGAGCGGTATGGAAGGAGTTGGTAGATATGGATGGAATGGATGGAATTCCGTGCAAAGATACAACTTTTCTCTGATACTGCAAAAATTGGGGGTGTGATAAGGAAATGTTTGAACTATGCTTTCAGATTGAAAGTAGTTAAACTTCCTTACTCATAGTTTTGCGGGTGACAACTCATAGTTTTATGGGTCGCAACTCATAGCTTTGCTCTCTTAAAGTATAGAGTTAAGCAGTAAATCAGGTATTTACGAGGGTTATGATGTTTTTACTACAATGACTCAGTTCCTCAATAACTCAGTTCCTCAGTTTTTCTCTGACCCTTCACTTTTGTCTTTATTTAGAAGTTTATTATATATATATATATTTATATATATATAATAATATATAATATATAACAATTTAAAACAACTTTGAACTATAAGGGCTATATACCCCCTAGAAAAAAACTGAGGAACTGAGTTATTGAGGAACTGAGTCAATGATAGAGACTTAGAATCTTACTCTTGATACTGTTGAATATGTGCTTATGTTAAAAGTTAAGTATCAGATTATCAGATAAATAAAACACTTGACCCCCTGAAATAAGGGGTCAAGTGTTGATTGTGATACCCATACGTTGTGAAACACGACGTATGGGTATGAAAAGGAGTTTCGTTACATTGAACTTTCAAATCGTAACTTGATGAGATTTGGCTGATTTTACATCTCAACCATTACTTCATGCTTGCCTTCAGCGCAAGGAATGATGGTGCCTGAGATAGGAGTGCCATCCACTGTAATCTGCTTCACGCCCTTCTGGTTTCCGCTAGGATTCTTTACTGTGATATGGTATTCGCCACCACGGAACTTGCGGGTTACCTCATACTCCTTAGCGGTGCTTGGGAGACAAGGATCGATGAGCAAACCTTCATAATCTGGCTTGATGCCGAGGATGAATTCTGATACTGTATACCACATCCATGCCGCTGTACCGGTGAGCCAGGAGTTCTTTCCTTCGCCCGGTTTGGCTGCATCCTTACCGGCTACCATCTGGCAGTTTACGTAAGGTTCTACCTTGTGAAGTGTCTGATATTTTTCCTCTACATAGCTAGGCAGAATCTTGGTATAATGGCTCCAGGCATCGTTGCCTCGACCGGCTACCGTCTCTCCGATGATGACCCAAGGATTGTTGTGGCAGAAGATACCGGCGTTCTCCTTGTAGCCTTCAGGATAAGAAGAAATCTCACCCATTTCTACATGATAGGTGGTGTAAGCTGGGTTGTTCAGTACCAGTCCGTGCTCGCATTCCAGTCGTTTTTTGCTGCTATCCAGTGCTTTATCGCAGAGTCCTTCTTTCAGACCGATACCAGCCATCGTACACCAGCCCTGGCTCTCGATGAAGATTTTGCCTTCCTCGTTCTCATCACTACCAATCTTGTTGCCGAAGAAATCGTAAGCGCGGAGGAACCATTCTCCGTCCCATCCATGCTGCTTCACAGCCTCGCTCATCTCATCTACAGCCTGCTGCATGCGCTCGGCTTCTGTCAAATAATCTTCCTCTGCAAGACCGGCTATTTCGCCCTCCTTGCTTTCCATAGCTTCCTTGGCAAGCTGCTTGCACAGAGCCACATAATCCTTGCCGGTAACAACGAACAGACCGGCTATCATCAGACTCTCTGCCTTGCTTCCTTCGCCCTTGTTTTCGGTGGTCTGGAAACTCTCGTTAGGGTCCCAGGAGAAGCAGTTCAGGTTCAGACAGTCGTTCCAGTCGGCTCTGCCGATGAGTGGAAGCTTATGCGGACCCAGGTTGTTGATAACATGGTTCATCGAAATCTTGAGGTGCTCGAAGAGGCTTACTTCTGTGCCCGGTTGGTTATCGAAAGGCACCTGCTCAGCGAGGATAGAGAAGTCGCCCGTCTCCTTAATATAGGCTACGGTACCGAAGATGAGCCAGCAAGGGTCGTCGTTGAAACCGCCACCGATATCGTTGTTGCCACGCTTGGTGAGTGGCTGATACTGGTGGTAGCAGCCACCGTCAGGGAACTGGGTGCTGGCGATGTCGATGATGCGCTGGCGGGCACGGGTAGGTATCTGATGAACGAAGCCTACGAGGTCCTGGTTGGAATCGCGGAAGCCCATGCCTCGACCGATGCCGCTCTCGAAGAAACTTGCCGAACGCGACATACAGAAGGTGATCATGCACTGATACTGGTTCCAGATGTTCACCATGCGGTCTAACTTGTCGTTGCCGCTCTTCACGGTGAAGATGTTCAGCAGGTTATCCCAGTACTGGTTGAGTTCTGCGAAGGCAGCATCCACCTTTTCGGTGGTATCAAACTTGGCGATAAGCTGATGAGCTTTCTCCTTGTTGATTACCTTCTTGGCGCTGAACTTCTTGTCCTGCTCGTTCTCCACATAGCCCAGCAGGAAGATGAGGTCGCGGCTCTCGCCTGGCTGCAGGGTAACCTCGATGTAATGAGATGCGATAGGGCTCCATCCGTGGGCAAAACTGTTGCGTGGCTTGCCTTCCATCACAGCCTCAGGCTCGGCAAACTCGTTGTAGAGTCCGATGAAGCTCTCGCGGTCGGTATCGTAGCCCTGAATCTCTGTATTCACGGTGTAGAAAGCATAGTGGTTGCGGCGCTCACGATATTCGGTCTTGTGATAGAGGGTAGAACCCTCTACCTCCACCTCGCCCGTAGAGAAGTTGCGCTGGAAGTTCTCCATATCGGTAGCAGCATTCCAGAGGCACCATTCGGCAAAGGAGAACACCTTGAGAGTCTTCACCTCCTCAGTCTGGTTCTTCAGCGTCATCTTCTGCACCTCAGCCCATGTATGGAGCGGTACGAAGAAGAGCACACTTGCCTCCACGCCGTTCTTGCTGCCCGTGATGCGGGTATAGTTCATGCCGTGGCGGCACTCGTAGCTGTCGAGCGGTGTCTTGCAAGGTTTCCATCCCGGGTTCCATACGGTATCGCCATCTTTGATATAGAAATAGCGACCGCCGTTATCCATCGGCACACCGTTGTAGCGGTAACGTGTGATGCGACGGAACTTGGCATCCTTGTAGAAGGAATAACCACCTGCTGTGTTGGATATGAGCGAGAAGAAATCCTCGTTACCCAAATAATTGATCCAAGGCCATGGGGTCTTTGGGTCAGTAATCACGTATTCGCGATTGGCGTCATCAAAATGACCATATTTTTTTTCTGCCATTGTTTTTTTAATGTTTATTTCTAGGTAAAATATATTATTTTCGTGCAAAGATAGTAAAAAGTTTCAGTTTCGGGGTTAGAAAACAGTTTTTTTTTGTATTTTTGCAATGAAAAGTTTGATGATTATCATCATTCTATTAACATTTTATACAGTTGGCTTATGAAAAGAAACATTTTATCACTTTTGGTAGCCCTCTTTGCAACCTTGCAGGTAGCGGCTCAGACATACGACAACTTGTGGAAGCAAGCTGAAATCAATGCTCAGAAGGACCAGCCTAAGAGCGAAATCGCGGTGATGAAGAAAATCATCGCCAAGGCTTCGGCTGCCAAGGATTATGGCCAGTTGCTGGCGGCTGAGATGCGGCAGGCGATACTCTGGAGAGAGATTTCGCCCGACTCGCTGACGCCCCATGTGAAGCGGATGGAAGCCGAGGTGCTGAAGGTGAAGGACCCGGCGTTGAAGGCCGTGAGATATGCTGTGCTGGGCAAGGTGTATCGTGATAGTCCTTACGGGATAGAGGTGGATGAGGTTGCCTTGGACCCAAGTGATGATGTTTCTTTGGATCAAAGTGCTTCTTCTTCTCTGAGCCAGCGGGATGTGAACGAAAAGAAGAGCTGCGAGTTCTTCAAGAAAGCCCTGGAGCAGCCTGAACTCCTTGCCAAGCATACTTCCACTGAGTATGTTCCATTGACGCAGAAGGGCGTGGATGGCAGTTCCTTTAACAACGATCTGCTGCATCTCATCGGATTCGAGGCAGACAGCAAGGAGGCGTATCTGCAGCTGTACACCTATTATAATAAGGTGGGAAATAGGGGCGCGGCTTGTCTCTGTGCCTATAAGCTCATCGAGAAATACCGCCAGGACGACGTGAGAGAGGTGAAGAAATCGAAGTATCTGCAGACCATCGACTCGCTCATCCAGGTTTATCAGGATATTCCGGAGGCAGGCGAACTTGCCGTGGAGCATTTCCGCTTCATGGAAGGTGCTACCGATGCCAAACCGCTGGATAAGCTCAACTATATCAACTATGCGCTGAGCCGCTGGGGGGGATGGTCGAGAATGAACGAATTGAGAAATGCGCAGAAGCGACTCACCGAACCGATGTTCCGGGTGAAGGATATGCCATTGGTGCTTCGTCCTTCAGAAAGGAAGTGGGTGCATCTGAACGTGCGCAATCTCCAGAACCTGAAGGTTAGCATTTCCCGCCTCAACATCACGGCAGATAATGAGTATGATGTTCAGAATGAGGCTACCTATAAGATGCTTCTGAAAAAGACTACGAAGCTGCATCAGAAGGATTTCAGCAGGAACTACTATGGTCGTCCGAATTACGAAGAGGTGAAGGATTCCATCGAAATCGGTGGCAATCTGCCGCTGGGTGCCTATCTGATGGAGGTTACTTCGGATAATACCGGCATCGCTCCGCAGCGACAGCTCTTCTATGTCAGCAATCTGGCGGTGATGATCCAGCAGTTGCCGGATGATAAACATCGCTATGTGGTGGTGAATGCTACAGACGGACAGCCTATTGCTGGGGCGAAGATAGAACTCTATGAAAAGGATTATGATTTCAAGACGAAGAAGGACAAACGAACGGTACATGCCCGCTTGACAACCGATGAGAACGGAGAGGCTTATTTCAAGAACGTGGATGGAGAGGTATTGGTTTCTACCAACAATGACAAGTTTACGCCAGCCAAGTACATCTATCTCAGCCGTACCCGCTATTATGAGAAGAAGGATAACGAGACTAAATATCAGGTTTATACCGATCGTGCCATCTATCGCCCGGGGCAGAAGGTACATGCCTCAGCCATTTCCTATACTGTCAAGAAGGGGTTGGATGCCAGCGTGCCAGGAAAGAGTATGGAACTGAAGTTTGTCCTGAGTGATGCCAACTGGAAGCAGGTGGCAGAACAGAAGGTTACGACCGATGAATATGGTACGGCTTCGGTAGATTTCGAACTCCCGAAGGAGGGAAAGACAGGACAGTATTCCATCTCCGTGAATGGTACAGCAAGCGAATATTTCAGAGTTGAGGAATACAAGCGTCCAACCTTCGAGATTACCTTCCCGAAGGTGAACGAGAAATATACCTGGGGCGATACCGTGGTGGTGAAGGCTTCGGCAAAGACCTATGCCGGTGTGCCGGTGCAGGGTGCCAAGGTGGAGTATCAGGTGACTCGCAGAAACCAACTCTGGTGGTGGGGCGCAGGCTCTGCCGGACAGTTGGTGAAGACTGACAGTTGCGTGACTCGTGAGGACGGAACCTTCGACGTAGAGATTCCGCTGGAGGCTTCCTTGTCAGGAAAAGACGAGGCTGATATGAGCGATTTCATGCGCATCGCCCGTTTCTTCAACTTCGAGGTCTCAGCCATCGTTACCGACATCAGTGGTGAGAGCCATGAGGGCGTGATGAGTCTGCCTCTGGGCACCAAGCCAACCATCCTCACGGTGAATCTTCCTAAGCGTATCGAAACAGACAGTCTGAAGACGGTGACCTTTGCTTACCGCAATGCCAGTGGTATGCCGATTTCTTGTAGGTTGAAATATCGCATTGATAAGGGCGAATGGAAGGATGCCGAGGCGAATGCACCGGTTTCTATCAAGGAATATGCTTCTTCTGCATCTTCTTCCCTCGTTTGGAAATCTGGCGTTCATCAGTTGGAGGCAATCTGCGGACAGGATACCCTGCAGCAGAAGTTCACCCTTTTCAGCATGAAGGATACCCATCCGGTGGAGCCAACTACCGAATGGTATTATCAGACGGCGAAGACCTTCCCTCGTGATGGCAAGCCTGTCTATATCCAGGTGGGCTCTTCGGAGAACGGAGCGCACATCGTATATTCCATCATCGCCGGCAACAAACTGCTGGAGAAGGGTGCCTGGGAGTTGGGCGACAGTATCGTGACTCTGCCTTTCACCTACAAGGAGGAATATGCGTCGGGCATCGTACTGAACTATAGTTTCGTGAAGCAAGGCAAGTGCTATACCCGAATGATGAGCATCGCCCGTCCTTTGCCTGAGAAGAAACTGAACATTGCCTGGAATACCTTCCGCAACCGTCTGACCCCTGGACAGAAGGAGGAGTGGACGCTGAAGATTACCACCCCTGATGGCAAGCCAGCCAAGGCGCAGCTGATGAGCGTACTCTATGACAAGTCGCTCGACCAGATAGCCCCGCATTTCTGGAATTTCTCCCTGGGCTTCTATCAGAGTTTGCCAAACTGCTACTGGAAGCACAACCTCAGTTTCCGTTCATTTTACTTGAATGGCGTTTATCCTACCAAGTATTATGACGAGAAGGGACTGGATGTGGATAAGTTTGATGGCAAATTCTTTAGCTATTATGCTTATATGCAAGCGGTGGAGCTGAGCAAGTTGGAACGTTCTTTGGGCGGAACCGTAGAGTCTGTTCGTATAAAGAAAGACGAGCTGGTTCAGGAAGAAGGGAGAGGCATCAGGATTCGCGGCTCTAAAATGACCCGTGTCGGAGCGGCTCCTCCATCTGCCAACAAGGTTTTTGATGTAGTAGAGGAGATGCCGCAGTTTGTCGGTGGTTCTAGCTCAGATGCAGGACAGTTCCTCGACCAGGTGCAGGTGCGTGAAAACCTGAACGAGACCGCCTTCTTCTATCCTGCCTTGGAGAGCGACAACAATGGCAACGTAGCCATCAGATTTACCCTGCCGGAGAGCGTGACTACCTGGAAGTTCATGGGATTGGCTCATGACAAGGAGATGCGCAACGGTTTGCTGGTGGATGAGGCTGTGGCTCAGAAGACCGTGATGGTGCAGCCTAACATGCCTCGCTTCCTGCGTGAGGGCGATAAGGCAACTATCGTGGTGAAACTCTTCAATACTTCCGACAAGAAGGTGAGCGGCAACGCCCGTATGCAGATTCTCGACCCGGAGAACAACAAGGTGGTTTGGCAGAAGACGCAGAACTACAGCATCGATGCCGAGGGCTCTGCTACCATCTCCTTTGATGTCCAGGGACTGAAAGAAGGCGTATATATTAATAAGGTGGTGGCTGCCGGTAATGGCTACAGCGATGGTGAACAGCACTATCTGCCGGTTTTGAGCAACCGTGAACTCGTGGTGAACACCCTGCCTATCACCCTGCATCAGAAGGGTGAGCAGAACTTCGACCTGAGCAAACTCTTCCTGAACAAGGAGGGCAAGCAGGCGAAGGGCGCTGAAGATGCCAAGGTAACCATCGAGTACACCAACAATCCTAGTTGGCTGATGGTGAAGGCGCTGCCAGCTATCAGTAATCCGGATGAGGAGAACGCCATCTCGCTGATGTCTGCCATCTACGCCAATACCATCACCACCCATATCCAGAAGAATCTCTCTTTGGAAAAACTTTCTCAGGAGACCATCCGCTTGCAGAATCAGGTGGAGAAGCTGAAGAAGTTGCAGAATGCTGACGGTTCCTTCTCCTGGTGGAAGGGCATGAAGGGCAGCCGGTATATGACAACGTCGGTAGCCGAAATGATGGTTCGATTGAATGCCATCGCAGGTGTGCAGAAATCAACCGCCAAGATGCTGACTTCCGCCATTGATTATCTCTCTTGGCAGACAGCGCAGGAAGTAAGAGAAATGAAGAAGCAGGAGGAGAAAAAGCAGAAGGTGAGTCCTAGCGAACAGGCGCTGCATTATCTCTACATCCTTTCGGTGGATGGCAGAAAGATGAAGCAGAATCTGGAAGCTGACAAGGCTTATCTCCTGGAAAAGATGTCGAAGATGACGGGTGATTTCTCCATCTATGGCAAGGCGCGTGCTGCCGTGGTACTCGCCAAGAACAGCCAGCAGAATGCCGCTTACCGCGAGAAGGCTGGCGAATATCTGCAGAGCGTGAACGAATATGCCGTTTACCGCGAGGAGATGGGCCGCTACTACGATACCCGCAAGGCACTCTACAGCTGGAGAAACTATAAGATTCCTACCCAGGTATCCGTGATAGAGGCGCTGCAGATGCTGAAGCCGAACGACAAGCAGACCATAGAGGAACTGCAGCGCTGGCTCCTGATGTCGAAACGCACCCAGGTTTGGGATACGCCGGTGAACACCGTGGATGCTGTTTACGCCTTTATGAAGGGCAATGAGAGCAACTGGAACAGGAAGGCTGAAAATGCCGTGCTGAAACTGGACGGAAAGCAGTTGCCGATGCCGCAGGATTCCACCACCTTGGGTTATGTGAAGACCGAAAAGACAGGCAAGGCATCCGTGCTGAGTATCGACAAGAAGAGCGAGTATACCAGCTGGGGTGCTGTCTATGCAGAGTTTAAGCAGCCTATCAGCGAAATCGGTTCTATGGAGTCGGGCATCAAGGTGCGCCGTGTCATCGTTCCAGCCGAATCTGAGGGGAAGGGTAAGGCGCAGGCGAAGGTAGGCGAGAAGGTGAAGGTAACGCTCATCATCACCGCCGACCGTGACTACGACTTTGTGCAGATTACGGATAAGCGTGCGGCATGTCTGGAACCGGTTAACCAGAAGAGCGGTTATCAGTGGGGCATAGGCTGCTATGTTTCTCCAAGAGATCATGCAACAAATTTCTATTTCGATCGTTTATCTAAAGGTAAGCACATCGTAGAAATGGAGTATTACGTGGATAGAAAGGGCGACTATCAGAGCGGAACTTGCACCGCTGAGTGTACCTACAGTCCGGAGTTTGGTGGCCGCACAGAGACGTATGAGTTGAGAGTTAACAATTAATAGTTAAAAGTTTATAGATTGATAATTTAAAATAGAATAGTATGAAACGGATGAATATATGGATGCTCTCAGCGCTGTTGGCGCTGCCTGCATCAGCACAGAAGATTACAACCCAGCACGAGGTGGTAGACTGCGGACAGGTGGTGTTCCGCAAGCCTGTAACTGCCGAATTCGTGCTGAAGAATGACGGGCACAAGCCTTTGGTTATCAACAATGTGTTGAAAAGCTGCGGCTGTACGGAGGTAGATTATCCGAAGACGGGCATAGCTGCCGGCGAAAGTTTCGTCATCAAGGCGGTATACGATGCCAAGCAGATGGGTACTTTCACCAAGCAGGTTTGCCTCTATACCAATGCGGATGAAGAGCCGTTCATCCTCTCTATGAGGGGAAAGGTAGTGGGCAGCGTAGTAGATTTCGCTGGTTCTTACGATGAGATGCTGGGTGTCATCAAGAGTGATGCCCAGGAGGTGGAGTTTGATGACGTGAACCGTGGCGACCGTCCGGTTCAGCGCATCCATATCTTCAATCCTACCGACGAATTACTGGAGCCGGTAGTGATGCATCTGCCAAACTATCTTCATGCTTTCGTATCGCCTTCCAAGGTAGCTCCGCGTCATTCTGCCGAAATCAGTTTCGTGTTGGATTCCAAGAAACTGCGCGACCTGGGCTTGAACCAGACATCGGTTTATCTCGGTGAGCGTCCTGGCGATAAGATTGCGCCTGAGAAGGAAATCGTGGTATCAGCCGTTCTTCTTCCTGGTTTCGAGAACATGACTCCAGCCAGGAAGGTACTGGCTCCGAAGTTAGAGATGTCTGCCACCGACCTCAATCTGGGTAGTTTCAATGGAAAGAAGAAGCTGAAGGGTGAGATTCTGATTACCAATAAGGGTAAGTCGGAACTGGATATCCGCAGCATGCAGATGTTTACGATGGGCTTGCAGGTGAACCTGAAGAAGAGTAAGATTCAGCCAGGAGAGACCGTTAAGATGAAGGTGACGGCTGTGGCTGCCGACTTGAAGAAATCGCGTGTCAGACACCCTCGTATCCTCATGATTACGAATGATCCTGACCATGCTAAGGTGGTGGTGAAGATTAATGTACAATGAATTAAAAACGAATATCGTGCAGATAGAAATAGATAACGGCAGTGGGTTCTGCTTTGGCGTAACCACTGCCATCAAGAAAGCTGAAGAGGAGTTGGCTAAGGGCGGTAAACTTTACTGCCTGGGCGATATTGTGCATAACGGTATGGAGGTGGAGCGCCTGCATGAAGCGGGACTCATCACGATAGATCATGAGCAGATGGAGGAACTGCAGGGCGTAAAGGTCTTGCTCCGTGCCCATGGTGAACCGCCTGAGACTTATGCCCTTGCCGAGCGGAACAACATCGAAATCATCGATGCTACCTGTCCTGTGGTGCTCCAGTTGCAGCGCCGCATCAAGAAGCAGTATGTCAACAATCCGGAGGCGCAGATCGTGATTTTCGGCAAGAACGGGCATGCTGAGGTACTCGGACTGGTGGGGCAGACGGAGAGTCATGCCATCGTGGTAGAGAAGTTTGAGGATGTGAAGCAGCTGAAGGAAAGCGGTCAGCTGGATTTCTCTAAAGATATCTATCTTTACTCCCAGACTACCAAGAGTCTCGATGAGTTCCACCGCATCATCGAATACTGCCAGGAGCATATTGTTGAGGGTGCTGTCTTCAAGAGTTTCGATACCATCTGCCGTCAGGTGGCTAACCGCATGCCTAACATCGCTGCCTTTGCCAGCAAGCATGATGTCATCCTCTTTGTGAGTGGCAGAAAGAGCTCGAACGGTAAGGTGCTTTTCAAGGAATGCAAGAGCGTGAATGCCAACAGCTACCAGATAGAAAGTGCCGACGAGATAGATATGAACTGGTTCAAGGATGTGGAAACGGTAGGTATCTGTGGCGCTACCAGTACGCCGAAGTGGCTGATGGAAGAGTGCAAGGAAAAGATTATCAACGAAAGTTCTGTTCTCTTATAGTGAGAGTTAAGGTGTTGACTATCAGTTGCTTGATACCCTTGTTACGGCGTTTCGCCGTATCAAGGTTAGAGGATAGTTTTATCGTTGATTGAAAAACTTAATATGTTGGTTATTAATTAGTTAACCCATTTGACGCTGTGTTTTACAGCGTCAAATGGGTTTATCTTTTATAAACTGTCTGAAAATAAAACAGGTGATAAATCTTCTCCCGAAGACCTATCACCTTCAAAAAACAGTAATTAACTCAAAATTTATAATCTATATCATTACTACCTTGTTAATATGGTTGCAAAGATACTAAATTGAAGTTTTTTTCCCAAATCTTTTTCATCGAATAAAATAAATTTATCGGCAAAAGTAGTATATTTAACGTATTTTTGCATAAATAACCCGGCAGTCTCTTTTCTTTAGCTTATTCTGCTATTGCCTTTTGATATTGTTCCATCAGCCATGCCTTTTGTTCAGGAATAGTCATGTTGCTGTTGTCGAGCGTGATGGCATCATCAGCCTTTCTGAGTGGGGAAGTCTCGCGGTGGGTATCGATATAGTCGCGCTCCTCTACATTCTTCAGAATCGCATCGAAGTCGGCTGGCATTCCTTTCTCCTTCAGTTCATCGAAACGGCGCTGTGCTCTCACCTGTGAGCTGGCTGTAACGAAAATCTTCAGTTCGGCATTTGGGAACACGGTGGTACCTATATCGCGACCATCCATCACGATACCCTTGTCTTCGCCCATCTTCTGCTGCTGCTCTACCAGCGCCTCTCTGACGAAAGGAACGGCGGCAATCGGACTAACGTGGTTAGAAACCTCTAACGAACGGATTTCCTTTTCTACCAGTTCGCCGTTCAGATAGCAGTCTGGGCGACCGGTTGTTGCATTAAACTTGAATGAAATGCTGATGTTCTTCATCTCCTTCTGCAGTTCTTCAGTCTTTACGGCTCCATCTGCTTCGAAGAGCTGATGACGCAGCGCATAGAGAGTTACCGAGCGGTACATGGCGCCCGTATCTACATAAACATAACCTATTTCCTTGGCAAGATCCTTTGCCATCGTACTCTTACCGCAAGAAGAGTATCCGTCTATTGCTATTGTTATTTTCTTCATAATTTCGAACTAACTTTAATGTATAATTTATAATGTACAATTTATAATCTGTAACTTACGTTCAGCATGAGACTGCTGCTACTGACGTGATATTTGCCGTAGGCAACGTTCAGATGAAAGCGCTCCAGGTTGATACCGCCACCCACAGAGAAACCGGCTCCATGGCTGCTTTCCTCATCTTCTGAGGTGCTGATTTTCATCTCGCTGGCTCTCCGGAAGTTGTAGCCGGCACCTATCCACAGGCTCTCCGAAAGCAGAATGTCGGCACCTACTACGGCATGATCACGAAGACTGCTGTCCCAATGGTTCAGGTTGACCAGTGTGGCTGATACCCTGAACGGTGCGTTGGCGAAGCGTTTCGTCACACCCAACTGCAGGTCGATAGGCATCTTCTCGTATTCATTATCGTAGGCTTTCAGCTGTCCACCCAGGTTCTTTGCCACGCAAGAAACCGACCATTCCGTTTCCGGGTCGTAATAGTTGATACCCAGATCCACTCCCACAGCGATAGAATTGTAATCGCCAATATACGAAGTGATGAATTTGGCAGCAATACCACCCGCAAACTTTTCACCGAGCATATAAGAGAAGTAACCCGCAATGGCAATATCCTTTGCCGAGAACTCACCCATCTGGATGTTGTTCTCGTCCGTCTCTTTCATCTTGCCGTAGTCAACAAGCTGAGCCGAAACAGCCCACGAAGCCTTGTCGTTGACAGTACGGTTGAAACTAGCCGAGGCAGTGTTCACCCCCGACATATAGTTCATATAATTGAGATTGACCGTCTTGTCGTTTACTGATGACAGGAGAGCCGGATTATGGAATATGAGTGCCTCATCATCTTCTATCAAGGTGATGTTGTCGCCACCCAGAGCAGCTGCGTGAGCACTCACCGGCAAGCGAAGGAAATTATACCCCGTTTGGCTCTCTTGAGCATCAATAATTGTCGCAAAAAGCGTCAATATTGCGGAAATTACATATTTTTTCATTTAAATTTTCTAATTCTTTGGCAAAGATACTGCTTTTTTCAATAATAAGAAGTAATTTTGCAATGTTTTCGTAGGAAATAACGATTTTAAACGGTTTTTATTGTGGAAATTAAGAAATCAAATAGCGCACAACTGGAAGATAAGCGGGTTACATTTTTCCTGCTGGGGTTGCTGCTGGCTTTTACTTTCATCTTCGTAGGACTCCAATATCAGAGAGGTCCGCAGGGAGATGATGACTTGTCTGAATCGATGGAAGATCTTGCACAGGATCTGGAAATGTCGGCTCGTCCCGACCAGAAAGATATGGTGAGTGCAGAGGCTGTTTCGGCTCCTGCTTCTAAGTCAATTACTCAGGAAGTGAAGGCTGCCGAGCAACAGACTCAGAAGGCACCGCAGAAAATCAGTTCTACAACCAGCGAACTGGTTATCGGCGACGGCTCGGGTGTTGTGGATGGAGCTGAGGTGAAGGAAGCGGTTCCTGAAACTCCTATCGAGAATCCGGGAGCTGAGGCTCCTATCAAACTGACCGTCGTGCAGAAGATACCGCAGTTTCCTGGTGGCTGGTCTGCCTTCATGCAGTGGCTTACCAAGAACCTGAAGTACCCTGTAGCTGCCCAGAAGAGCAAGATTCAGGGTACCGTAGTGGTATCCTTTATCGTAAACAAGGATGGAAGTGTTGCCAATATCAAGGTAAGCACTTCGGTAGATCCATTGCTCGACAACGAGGCTTTGAGGGTGATGAAGATGATGCCGAAGTGGAAACCGGGCATCGATAAAGGCAAGGTCTGTCGCACGATGATTGCCATCCCGGTAGTGTTCCAGCTATAAATTATAAATTGTTCATTGTAAATTATACATTATAAATTATACATTATTATGAAGACAGCAGATGAAATTTTAAGCATGGTAAATGAGTTTCTGGCTAATTTGCCTTACGAAAGAAAGCCAAAGTCTCTTTATGAGCCTATCAGATACGTACTTTCTATGGGTGGCAAGCGTATTCGTCCTACGCTCATGCTTCTGGGCTACAATCTTTTCAAGGATAATCCTGAGAAGATTCTGATGAATGCCGTTGCCCTGGAAACTTATCATAACTATACTTTGCTGCATGATGACCTGATGGACAATGCTGATTTGCGTCGCGGTCATGAAACGGTTCATAAGAAATGGGATGCCAATACGGCAATCCTTTCGGGCGACAGCATGCTCGTTCTGGCTTATGAACGTATGGCTCAATGTGATGAAAAGCATCTTGCCAAGGTGCTGAAGCTCTTTACGACCACTGCTCTGGAAATTGGTGAAGGTCAGCAGTTTGATATGGAGTTTGAAAATCGTAACGATGTGAAGGAGGAGGAATATATCGAGATGATTCGCCTCAAGACCAGCGTTCTCCTGGCTTGTGCCCTGAAGATGGGTGCTATCCTTGCCGATGCTTCTGATGAGGATGCAGAGAACCTGTATAAGTTTGGCGAGCAGATAGGATTGGCGTTCCAGTTGCAGGATGATTACCTCGATGTTTACGGCGATACCAAGGTGTTCGGTAAGGAGATTGGTGGCGATATCACATCTAACAAGAAGACGTATATGCTCATCAATGCCTTCAACCATGCCAACGACGCTCAGCGTGCAGAACTGCAGAAGTGGGTTGATGCCGAGGAGTTCGACCGCAAGGAGAAGGTGGCTGCCGTTACCCGTCTTTACAACGAGATAGGTATCGACAAAATGGCGCAGGATAAGATTGCTTATTATTTCGAGCAGAGCAAGAAGTATCTGGATGCCGTGAATGTGCCTGCTGAGCGTAAGGAGGAATTGGCAAAGTATGCTCAGAAAATGATGAAGCGACAGTACTAGTTGATAGTTAATAGTTTATAGTTGACAGTTGATAGGGCAATGTTCAAAGTAATAGATACACATACGCATTTTGATGCGGAGGAGTTTGATGAGGATAGGGCGGAGGCTTTCGCCCGTGCCAAGGAAGCGGGGGTAGGCAAGGTGTTCTTGCCTGCCATCGACGTGAAGACCACACAC
>ERZ859738.1015-NODE-1015-length-14911-cov-2.505318_pt1 | contig 14911 bp, 12 predicted proteins | sample MGYA00510122_ERZ859738 | MGnify/ENA primary metagenome ERZ859738 (study PRJEB30046, sample SAMN00715139) | human gut metagenome | study: EMG produced TPA metagenomics assembly of the A metagenome-wide association study of gut microbiota in type 2...
CGTGATCTGATCCTTCAACTCAGCAAAAGTTCGATTTATTCAACAAAGCCGTGTACATGCTAAAACTGATGACCTTTAATTTCAATGTTAGGTTTACTCTGTCGGTTTCGCTAGTAAACTTATTCAGTGTCAATCAGGGCGCACGAGGGATGCCGTGGATAATGTATTTACTTTGGGTATTTCATCATTATGGGATGAAGTGTGCCATATGCCGGTCGGCGGAGTATGGTGGCTCAACGTCGACCGTTATGCCGATGCCGTCAGCCTGTTTAATCAGACGCTGGCCGCGCAGGCGAAAAACAGCCACGTTGCCGCGCTGGTTATGGAAAAAAAACCCAAGGATATCATTTCCTTAGATCATACTCACGGTCCGGATAATATCGCGCTGTTCACCCTGCCGAATCGCCCGCAGGCGCTGGAGGAAATACACCGCGATTTAGTCTGCTCCCTCGAACCTGGCAATTATTTGTTTATTCTGCTATGCGCTGAAAATGCCTGGCAAAATATAAATAATGAAAAGTTATGCGCCTGGGTAGAAAAGACCAGCCGCTGGGCGCAATATCACCGTTGCGCGTTCTTAGCGATCAATTCCGCGCAGGATATCGATCGGCAGCTGACTCCCTTATTACGTGAGTACCGCTCCCTTTCCGGACTGGCAAGTATTCGTTACCAGGGCGACCGGCATATCTTTGATATTGCCTGGTGGGGAAGCGATAAGGGTATCAGCGCCCAACAGCAGCTGATGGTGCAACATGATGACGCCGGCTGGCGATTAGCGCAGGACGCTGAAACCAGCGTGCAGCCGCGCAGCGACGAAAAAGCGATCCTCAGCCATGTGCGCGTGCTGGAAGGCGCCCCGCCGCTGTCGGAATACTGGACGCTGTTTGACACCAACGACGAGGTCTTCAACGCCGGGCGCACCGCGCAAGCGGCGACGATCCTCTTCTCCATTACCCAAAATACGCAAATTGAACAGCTGGGCCGCTATATTCATACCCTGCGTCGCCAGCGCGGTACGGCGCTGAAAATCATCGTCCGTGAACAAACCCCGAGCCTGCGCGCGACCGATGAGCGGCTACTGCTCAGCAGCGGCGCCAGCCTGGTGATCCCCAGCAGCGCATCGCTCTCCCGCTGCCTGACGCTAATCGAAAGCGTACAGAACCAAAAGTTCTCCCGCCATATCCCGGAAGATTTTGCCACCCTGCTGACCTGGAGCCAGCCGTTAAAGCTGCGCGGCTACCAGAAGTGGGATGCCTTCTGCGAAGCGGTGCACAACGTGATGACCAATACCCTGCTTCCACCCGACAGCAAAGGCGTGATGGTGGCCCTGCGCCCGGCGCCGGGGCTGCGCGTTGAGCAGGCGCTGACGTTATGCAAACCTAACCGGATGGGCGACATCATGACCATCGGCAATAACCGGCTGGTGCTGTTTTTGTCGTTTTGCCGGATCAATGACCTCGATACCGCGCTAAACCACATTTTCCCGCTGCCGACCGGCGATATTTTTTCTAACCGTATGGTGTGGTTTGAGGACAAGCAAATCCTCTCGGAAATCGTAATCATGCGCGGCGTCGAGCCGGCGCGCTGGAACACGCCGCTGCCTCTCTCGGTCGGTAAAAACGAGACCATTAACGCCACCCACGATGGACGCCACTGGCGACGCTACCCCGAACCACACCGGTTAACCACCCGCGAGGAGCAAGCCTGATGATGTCTCTCGCCGATATTCTGCAACTGGTGGTGCTCTGCGCCCTGCTGTTTTTTCCGCTGGGCTACCTGACGCGCCACTATCAGCGCCGGATCCGCACGACGTTAAGACTGATGTTCTTTAAACCCCGTTACGTGAAACCGGCAGGGGTATTACGCCGGGGAACAACGGTTAAGCAAGGCAAAGCGAACAAATGACAAATAAAAAAACGACCGCGGCACCGCTTCCGCTCTGGCAGTACTGGCGCGGCCTTGGCGGCTGGAACTTCTACTTTCTGGTCAAGTTTGCCCTGCTGTGGGCCGGGTATCTCAATTTCCATCCGATGCTGAACCTGGTATTTCTCGCCTTTCTGCTGGTGCCGATCCCGCGCGAAAAGCTACACCGTATCCGCCACTGGATCGCTATTCCGCTGGGATTCGCGCTGTTCTGGCACGATACCTGGCTGCCCGGGCCAGAGTCGATTTTTAGCCAGGGGTCGCAAATCGCCGGCTTCAGCGCCAGCTATATCTGGGATCTGATTGTCCGCTTTATCAACTGGAGCATGGTTGGCGCCTTCTTTGTTTTACTGGTGCTATGGTTGTTTATCAGCCAGTGGCTGCGCGTCACCGTGTTTGTCTCGGCAATGATCGTCTGGCTGGCGGTCAGCCCGCTGCTGCCGGCCTTTACCCTATGGCCCGCCGGTCAGCCCACCACGGCCGCCGCCACGACCGCACAGGCCAATACCGGGGCCAACGCCGCCGCTGGCACCGCGACCAGCCCCGCCAGCAGCGATATTCCACCGCAGACCGAGCCGCCGACGTCAGCCAATCTCACCAACTGGCTGAACGCTTTCTATGCCGCCGAGCAGAAGCGCAAGACGCCGTTCCCGGACCAGCTGCCGGCGGATGCGCAGCCGTTTGACCTGCTGGTGATCAACATCTGCTCCCTCTCCTGGTCGGATATTGAAGCCGCCGGTCTGATGGATCATCCGCTATGGAAGCACTTTGATATTGTCTTCAAAAACTTTAACTCCGCGACCTCCTACAGCGGCCCGGCGGCGGTGCGCCTGCTGCGCGCCAGCTGCGGCCAGCTGTCGCATACTAACCTGTATCAGCCGTCCGGCGCCGATTGCTACCTGTTTGAAAACCTGGCGAAGCTCGGCTTCAACCAGCAGCTGATGCTCGGCCATAACGGTCTGTTCGGCGACTTCCTGAAAGAGCTGCGTTCGCTGGGCGGCATGCAGAGCCCGCTGATGGACCAGACCGGTCTGCCGGTCAGCCTGCAGGCGTTTGACGGCTCCCCGGTGTATGAGGATCTGGCGGTCCTCAACCGCTGGCTGAAGACCGAAGAGGCCAGCAGCAATCCGCGGAACGCCACCTTCTATAACACCCTGCCGCTGCATGACGGCAACCACTTCCCGGGACAAAGCAAAACCGCAGACTACAAAGTGCGGGCGCAGAAGCTGTTTGATGACCTGGATAACTTCTTCACCGAGCTGGAGAAATCGGGGCGGAAAGTGATGGTGGTGGTGGTGCCGGAACACGGCGGCGCGCTGAAGGGCGATAAGATGCAGGTATCTGGCCTGCGCGATATTCCAAGCCCGTCGATCACTAACGTCCCAACGGCGGTGAAATTCTTCGGCATGAAGGCGCCGCATGAAGGGGCGCCGATTATCATCGATCAGCCCAGCAGTTATCTGGCGGTGTCGGAGCTGGTGGTGCGCGCCCTCGACGGCAAAATGTTCAGCGAGGACAGCGTCAACTGGCAGCAGTATGTCGCCAACCTGCCGCAGAGCGCGGCGGTGTCCGAGAACGCCAACGCCATCGTCATCCAGTATCAGGGCAAGCCTTATGTCCAGCTGAATGGCGGTAGCTGGGTGCCTTATCCGCAATAAGCGACAAGGCCGCCTATGTTGGCGGCCTTACATCGTGAGACGTTCCCATTCCACCTTCTCAGCCCGCAGGCATACGGGCGGGGAAGGCGGCAAATCAATCACCGTATTTAGCGCTGATCCTGTTTCGCCAGCCAGACCAACAGCTTGAGGCTGGCAGAGTAATAATCATCCTTGTCGTCAATCTGCGGCGCCTCCTGCGGTTCACCCAGCGTCAGATCGCGCACCGCCAACAGGCCGCCGGCCATATACCAGGGGGCCACCTCGTTGGTGCTGACGTTGATCCACGCCGGGGTTTGCAGGCGCGGGTAACTCTGCATCCAGGCCTTCCAGGGCGCGAGCAAGGCGCTGTGCGGATCGGCCCACGAGAGATACAGCGGGATACGGATCGCATCGAAACTCATCCGCGGCGGCCACTCTTTGGCTGGCAGCATCTTGCCATCCGCCCGCAGCGCCACCCAGTCGCTGGGTAGATGAGATTTCCCCCAGCCCATCTGCCCCAGCAGCGCCTGTCCGTCGCTCTGCAATGTCCGCCAGGCGGTGAGATGCGTCCGCTCCGCGAAGGCGCGCCAGGCCGGGAAGATGAAATAGGAAGGGTTAAGGTTCAGGTGATCATTGAGGTTGAACCCTTTCACGCCCGGGAGCATCACCTGGCGACCGGCGAAAGTCACCACCGTAGACTTCAGCAGGGCGGCGGTGATGGCGTCAGAGGCAATCGCATATCGCTTATCCTGCCACTGTTTTTGCGCGCGCAGCAGCGCCCAGGCGATCAGGGTATCGCCATCGGAGGCGTTGTTTTTATCGGCGATAGGGTCCGGCGCCACCGGGTTATAGCGCCAGTAAAACAACCCGTTAGACTTGTTGCGCAGGGTGTTGTCCGTCCACTGCCACAGCTTGTCGAACGCCGGACGATCGTTATTCGCCACCGCCAGGAGCATGGCGAAGCCCTGACCTTCCGTATGCGACACATTGCCATTGGCGGTATCAATGATACGACCATCCGGCATCATAAAACGGGCCTTATAGCGCTCCCAGGCCGTATCCGCCCACGCCCTGGGCACCAGCATCACTACCGTTGTCACTATCACCGCCACTAAAGCACGCAGGGGCATAAATTCACTCTTTATGGATGGTAGTAGAGAAACTGAACGTCAGAGACGGAGAACACCCGCTCACGCTGCAGTATCACGTGGGCACTGCCTCCCTGACTCTGCAGCCAGCGAGAATATAACCCCTCGAGTATGGCACAGAACGCGTTGCACCAGCGCACGCGCCCCGCTTCGTCGCGGCTGACCGGCAACGCCTGATGGCGCAGGCGCAGGCCGTCCTCACCGACATCGATGGTCACCACGCCCCAGTGAAAATGAGTCAGCAGCCGGTTGATATTGGCCTCCAGATCCCCCACCGTCTCCGACGCCGGCAGCGGATGGGTCTCCGCCAGCGAGGCGCCCATCTGACGCAGGAAGGGCTGGCTTTCCAGCTCGCCGGCATTATTTAGCATACCTTCGATCATAATAATCAACAGATCGAACCATCCGGCAGGCGTCTGCTGCTGCTGAAACCAGGTCATCACCACCGGGTTATTGTTCTCCGTCATCATCAATGATCTCCTAACATATAGCGAATATAGAGCCCGGCGGTGCTTTCGTTATAATCCCCGAAGGTGTCATAGCCAATCTGGCCCCCCAGGGTCATTTGTTTGTTGACCTTGTAATCCGCCCCGGCGCGCAGGGTATACCCTATGCCGCTCTTCGAGGTCGCGGAGTAGTAGGCTTCCTTGGCAAACCCATTGCTCACCGCCGTCTCCAGGGTCTGTTGCCACTCCGAATTGGTCGGGAAATAGGCGCTCTTATCCTGACTGTAAGACTGATAGCCCACCGAGCCGCCGAGCTTCATGGTCCAGTTATCATATTTCTCCGTTAGACTGACCGGCAGCGATACGCTGACGTAGTTTTGCGGACTAAAGTAGCCCCCCTGACCATAGGTGAAGTAGCTGAGGTTTTTGGAGTAATCCATATAGCTCATGCTCAACCCGGCCTGCAGCTGGCGGTATTCGTCATGGTAGGGACGAAGATAGACCCCGGCATTGGCGTTGATACTGGTGTTGCTGGCGACGTTCTGCCCCAGATAGCTGTATCCACCGCCGCCGACATAGAAGCCCGCGTCGCCGTCGTCATAGCTCAGCTGCAGGGTGCCGCCGTTTTTCGTCACCTGCCCCCAGGTTTTCCCGGAATAGGCGTCTTTCAGACCCACGTAGGAAAGCAGGCTGTCGGTTAGCGAGCGGCGTTCGCCGGTGAGGATCAGCGACAGATAGTTGGTCAGCTTGGGCGACCATTTCACCCCGCCGACTACGGTATTAAGATCCTGGCCCAACGGCGTGCTGCCGATATCGACCCGGTAATCGTCACCGCTTAACGCCAGCGCCAGTTCGACGCCATTGGCCTTCTGCGAATCGGTCGAGCCGCTGGTCTGGTCAACGTTCGGCTTGCGGCTGGACGAAGAGAGATAGCTGGCCACCTGCCCCGCATCATAGCTCCCGAGCTTCGCCAGGTTTTCCATCCCGCTGCTGGTGGTCGGATTGAAATCTGCCGCGTTCAGGGTGCCGAGGCCGCTTAACGCCTCGGCCCCTGGATTGCTGGCGAAATAGGCCGTCCGCTCCGCCTCGGTCATCGAGGCGATCGCCGCCTGCTCGCTGGTGGCGGTACTCACCATGTTGGAGACCGCGTTAGCCAGCGGGTTGGCGCCGTAGCGACGCCAGGCGTCGCCGCTGGCGGTCCCGGCGTTCAACGACACCGGGGTGACGGTAAAGTCAAAGCGCGAGTCGCCAAACGGCGAGGATGACCAGGTCAGCGGCGTCCGGAGCTCCGTCAGCTTGCTGGTGCCTGATTCGCCGTCGCGTCCACGCACGTCCATTCCCCCCTGCAGCCAGCTGCCGGTTTTCTCCTGCAGCGACTCCATCATGGTGTCCACCTGACGCAGCATCCGCGTCTGGGCGGTGTCCACCGGCAGATCGGTGCGCTGGATCCCCGGCAGCGTGGAACCGGGCGCGGCGGCTGACTGGGCAACCTGCCACGGCATGTACTGCCCGTAGGCGGAGGCCGTCCGCGTCGGCGCCGACGTTTGCGACACGCCGATAAAGGGGTTATCCGCCGCCAGCACCCCGCCGACGGTCGGCGTTTCGCTACTGTTGGTGCTTTGCATGCCCAGCAGTTTGCCGCGGGCGCTGCGCAGATAGGTCATCGCCTGCTGATGATGTCCCTGGGCCTCCGCCACTCTCGCCAGCAGCAGCAGGCGATCCGGGGAGTTATCCTGGCGCAAACCGCCGGCCAGCTGTTCAGCGCGATCGTTGTTCCCCGCCGACAGCGCCACGTCAATGGCCCCGGCGCGCGCATCCTGGTTCGGCGTATCGCGCGTCATCAGGTAGTCATAGACCACCCCGGCCTCTTTGTTCATTTTGCCGCTCTGGTACAGCCGCGCCATGGCGAACATCAGATCGGTATTTTGCGGATCGCTTTGCATAGCGCGGATCAGCTTGTCATACGCCGCAGCGTAATTGCCCTGCTCGCGCAGGCGGTCGGCTTCGTTGATCACATAGCCATTGCGAATGCTCGCCAGCTGCGTCGGCGTACTGCTGGCCTGCAGCTGCGGATTGCTGATCAGGTTCTGCGCCTCGCCGGTCAGCCCGGCCTGATTCAGGACGGCGATCTGATCGGCGTAATCCCCGGCATTGCCGGATACGCCGCTGCTGATATTGTTGCGCACCAGCGAGACCGCGGTGGTCAGGTCGCCGCTCTCGGCCAGCAGACGCGCCAGCTTGCCGGCGTCCGCCGGGGCTTTTGGCGGCGTGGAGGCCATCGCCCGCAGGGTATTGCTGGCGGCGATGGTATTGCCCTGCGCCAGGTAGTTTTCGGCCGTCACCAACTGCAGGTTGTAGTTCACCCGCTGGCGCAAATCGCGCATATCGCTGGTCTGGCTGCCGCCGGGAATGCGCGCCAGCAGCGTCTGCGCCTGCTGCCAGGCGCCGTTTTCGCTGGCAAACAGGGCGGCGGCATACAGCGCACTGTTGCTGGCGCCGGGGCGATAGGCCGCCGACATCAGCGACGAGGCCTCGCTGCCGTTACCCGATTTTTGCAGCAGCCGGGCCAGGTCGAGGCGCAGCCAGGGATCGTCCGGATAGCGGGCGACGCCTTCGCGCAGGGTGGCAATGGCGCCGGCTGGGTTACCGCTGCTGACCTGCGCCTGGGCCTGACGGCGCAGGGCATCGCCCGGCATACCGGCCACCACCCGCGGCTGCAGTTTTTGCCGCAGGCTCTGCGGGAGAGTCTGCAGCATCGCCTGCGCCTCGGCGGATTTATTCTGCTCGCGCAGCACGTAATAGAGGTTTTCCCGCGCCACCGCGTTCTGCGGATCGTCATTTAACAGTGAGCGCAGCGTTTGCTCCGCCTGGGGCAAATCTTTGTTGTGCCGCAGCACATCGGCGCGGAACAGCTTCGCCGAGGCGCCCTGCGCCCCGCTCTGCTGCGCCAACGGCGCGGAGAGCGCCAGCGCCTGGCTGATATTGCCCTGCTTATAGGCCTGCTGGGCCTGCGCCAGCTGGCCGTAGAACAGCGCATCGGCCGCCTGCTGACGACGGGTCGCCGAGGCGTCGCCGCCGAGGTCCGCGGCCCGGCTCAGATACTGCGACGCGGCCTGGTAGTCGCCGCTGCGCTGGGCGATATAGCCCATGCCCGCCAGCGCATCGGCATCCTGGGGGTTAGTCTGCAATACCTCTTCAAACTGCTGCTTCGCGGCGGCGGTATTGCCGCTGTTGAGGTTGGCGTAGCCCTGGCCGCGCGCCTGACCGCTGCGCCGTTCGCGAAAGTAATTCTGAACTTCGCTGTCCTGGGGATGCCGCTGCATCCAGGTGTCGTAATACTGCTCATCCCCGGCCTGCGGGCCCAGCCAGAGCAGCGCCTGGCGCAAGCCGCTGTCCGCCTCTTTATTGCCGCTGGCCATCGGCTCGAGCAGGGCGATCCCTTCCCGGCGAGTCTCTTCCCGCCAGGTTAACGCTTTGCCCAACGCCACCCGCGGGGCGTTCTCCTGCGGATGCTGCGCCACGTACTGGCGCAGCTCGCTGATAGCCTGCGGATAGAGCGATTTGTCGCTGGCCATGGTCAGGTAATATTCTGCCGCCAGCCCGGCAGGCGGCGTATTGCCATTGAACATGCTGCGCCAGGTCGCCAGCGCCCCGGGGATATTGCCTCCGCGCGCCTGCTGGCGGGCCAGGCTGAGCTGGCCCTGCGGCACCTGCGACATCTTTTTGGCGTTGTCCAGATCCTGTAGTCCCGGGCTGTCAGGGGCCGCTTTCGCCAGCCGCGCGCGCCACTGCGCCGCCGCCTGCATATCGCCGCCCTGCTGCGACCAGAGCGCCATCAGATACAGCGCCTGGGTGTTGTTGGCATCCACCGAGAGCACCTTCTGCAGGGACTCCATCGCCAGCTCGTCATGAGATTTCTCATGCCAGTAGTTGGCCTGAGCGAACAGCGCCTGTAGCGCCGCGTCGTTCCCCGACGCCAGCGCGCCGCCCGAGGCAGCGAGAGTCAACGCGCCGGTGAGGCAGAACGTGGTGAGCCGACGGGTGTTTTTCATCGTTATTATTATTTTTCTTTTCATTGGTTATCCCCCGAACCCAGACGCTTACGGGCGTGACGTTTAAACATCGCAGTCAGCGCCAGTCCCATTATCGAGGTGGCAATCAGCCCCAGCACCGCCAGGAAACCTGAGTGCTGGCTGGCATACCAGACCGCCATCATGTACCACGGCATCTGACCGCTGGGGAACGGCGTACTCACCTGGAAGCTGCGCACCCCGTTATCGCTGGTGATCACCGCGGTATCGCCGCGGATCCCGGCGTTAATGCGCGGCGATTCCAGATCGGTCTTCAGTCGCGCCAGCTGGTCATCATTGCTGGCCAGCGCCACCACCACCAGGCGGGTGGAATTCCACGGCGAGCGATAGCTGATGAACCCGCGCCAGGCGCTGCTCGACGAAAAGTAGCGATCGGCGTCGAGGCTGGCGGAAGGCCAGTCGCCGGTGAGCCGGCGCTGGACTTTTTGCCACAGGTCTGGCTCGCGGACGCTCAGCACATTATCTACCGGGCGGTAGGGTGAGTCGGCCAGCAGGCTCTGGTTAAAGGCCTGCTGATCGAGAGCGGTGACCGCCAGCACGTCACGTTCACGCAGCGACTGCAAATCCCCCCCGCCGGTGGGCATCCCGAGCACGACGCGGTTATTCGCCAGCGCGGTGCCGGTCGCGTTCCCGGAGCGTGCCGCCAGATTCAGCAGAGTCGCCACCTGGGTTTCAGACGGGTCCGCCGGCAGCAGAAGGGTCGTCTGCGAATAGTCCGCCAGCCGCGAGAAGGGGAACGAGGCGCCGACAAAGTAGGAGAGATTGGGCAACAGCGAGAAGTGACGCGTCTTGCTCAAATCGATCCAGGAGTCGTCAGTGATCCGGCTCTTGATATTGTTATTCAGCAGCACCGAACACGGAACATCGTCCTTCGGCACCACATTGAAGTACATCGACAGCTGGTTATCGCCGTAAATCAGGTAAGGCGCCAGCGGGATGGTAAAGCGCTCCTGGCGCGCATCGCCCCCGAGGTAGCGCCAGACTTTCTCCAGCGGCCCCTGCTTGTTCATCGGCAAGTTGTTGAGGAAGGTGCCGTTGAGCGTGACGCTCAGCAAGGACTTGTCCTCATTAATCCAGCTTTCCGACGGGAAGCGGTAGCCAACCTGTAGCGGAATGGTCTCCCCATCCCACAGATAGAGATCGGGCGCGGCGCGGAAGGCGATACGTAAAGGTTCGTGCCAGACGCCGCTGACGGTCGGGCTTTGGTCCTTACGCAGCAGCTCGCTGAGCTTGACCGGACGATCGGTGGTGATCCAGCGCGGGGCATCATATGCTTTGCCAACCGGGATGGTCTGCGGTTCGACATCCAGCGTCGCGGTTTGCGGCGCAAAGTTGCCGCGGGTTAACCGCCAGGCGGCCATGCGCAGCGCCGTATCGTTTTTGCCGACAATCAGCAGCAGTTTATAGGCCGGATTGGCGGGGTTGGCGATGATGCGCAGCAGCGGCTTATCGGTTTCCGGCAGCATCATGCCGCCCACCTGCTCCCCCGGATGGCCAATCACGATGCCGTGGCGTTCCGGCAGACGGTCGCGCAGAGCGCTGAAGGCGATGCCGCGATAGTCCGCCTGGATACCCAGCCAGGAGGAGATCAGCGCCGCGGCGCTGAAGACGTCCGCCGACGGCTTGGCCCCATAGGCGAGCGCAATGTCCGCCGGGGTCATCTGCATGCTGTCAAAGAAGGGCCGCGGGAAGTGGCTCAGGTCGTCGCTGATGTTCAGCTGCTGGCTTTCCCAGCTGAAATGCGACGTGGGCAGCACCGTCACCCGCGACGTATCATGAATGTCACGCTGGCACTGCAGGGTATCGCCATCGTTGATCTTCACGCTCAGGTTATTGCTGGAGACCATCAGCGCGGGCGGAATATCCAGCTGATAATGGGAGACATCCTCGCCATCGGCGCCCAGCGGCAGCGTGCCGAGCGGTTGACCGTTGAGCATCAGCTGCAGGGTGGCGTTGCGGCTCGCCATCTCCGGCGATACGCGAACGGCAAGGCTGAGCTGAGAATGGATCACCACCTGATCGGCAGGCAGGGTAAAGCTGACCCCACCCTGTCGCTGGCCGCCGCTGAGGATAATCCCGTCCGGCATCCCCATCTGCGCCAGATTCAGATCGCCTCCCCAGACCGGAGCGACAGGAATGACCTCCGGCGCGGCCGTGCCGCTCACCGGCGGGGGTAAGTCCGGCATAACCGGCGCAGGGGCCGTCGCCGCCGCATCGCCGGCGGGGGCGGGGGCGGCGCGGCCGGCTGCCGCTCAGCCGGCTGGTGGGTTTGCCGTCGATCAGGATCTCGCCGCCGCTTAAGGATTCGAGCTGGTTGATCAAGCGGATCAGCGTCGATTTTCCCGAACCGGAAGGGCCGAGGATCGCCACCACTTCGCCGGGCTCGACCTGTAGGTTGATGGCGTTAAGTACCTGATGATCGCCGTAGCGCTTGGCCACATCACGGAACGTAATGCTGGCGCGCTGCAGACGTGAAAAATCCGCGGCCGGAGCCGCGGAGTGGGAGAGTAAACCCGAGAACATATTATTTCGCTTCTATGGTAAAGGCGCGCGGCTGCGGCGTTTTGGTGGCAGGGCCAAACCAGACATCGTAAATTTTCGCGGCTTCGCCGGTTTTCTCCAGTTTCACCAGCTCATCGTTGACGGCTTTCAGCAGGGCCGGTTCGCCTTTCTTCACGCCCACGCCAATCTCTTCTTTGCTGAGCAGGTCGGGCAGAATTTTAAACTTGGCTTTATCCGGCGCTTCCGCCAGCAGACCGGCGAGGATGGTGCTGTCCTGGGTGATGGCCTGGACGTTGCCGTTGCGCAGGGCGGTCAGGGCCAGCGGAATATCGTCATAGGAGAGGACGCGAGCCTGCGGGAAACGCTGGTGCAGGGCCTGTTCGCCGGTGGTGCCTTTCACCGCGCCGATGCGCGCTTTGCTGTACTCATCGAGCTTATCCGGAGAGCCGGCCGGCACGAGGAACTGCTGGCCGGTGACGAAATACGGCGTTGAGAAATCAATAACCTGGGCCCGCTCCGGGGTGATGGTAATGTCGGCGACGATCAGGTCGGCTTTGCCGGACTGCAGCAGCGGAATACGGTTGGCTGGGTTGGTGGCCACCAGCTCGAGTTTGACGCCGAGCGCTTTCGCCAGCGCCTGGGCAAAGTCAACGTCGTAGCCGACGATATGGTGGGTTTTGGCGTCCACGGAGCCGAACGGCGGGTTGGCGTCGAAGGTGGCGACTTTTACGACGCCGGCGGCTTTGATGTCAGCCAGCTGGTCCGCCTGTGCCTGCGAGGCGAGCAGCAGCATACCCAGCGCCAGTGCGATTTTTGTGGTTTTATTGCGCATAGTTTTTCCCCTGAATCCCTGTTTTGTTTTGTGGACATCACGCTCCCACAAATTGCCCGTCGGCGGCAAAGAAGAAAAAATTCTTATCTATAACCAAAAAGAACTTAACAAACCTATGGGTATTCTTTATGCGCCGCTGGCGTTTTACCAGGACGGCAACGACTGCCGGGCGGTCCCCTCTCCCTCAGGGAGAGGGCCAGGGAGAGAGTGATAGGACCGGGGGTAATATGCGCCAGCCAGGATTGCAAATTCGGAATTAATATTTCCCGCGCCCGGCCAACTGTGGTTGAAATAGACCCAGGCGATTCGCTTCCCGACAGAGGAGAAAACGAAAGTGGCATTGTGGCAACGGTTAACGGGCTGGCTGGCTTTTTTGTCCAACGGTGAAGCCGGACAGCAGGATACCCAGCGCGTCATGGAGGCGATCCTGCCGGTAGCCAGCCTCTACGGCGTGGACATTGGCAACGTGGAAACCCGGTGGTTCCGTCATGATAAGACATACTGAGCGACGCAGGACGCGAGAAGCCTACTGGAACGAGGTGTGCTTTGTGTAGCAAGAGACTGCCTGAGGTTGCGGCATCGCAGGAGGCGCCGCCGCAGCCCAGGCAGTTTTGACCATGCCTATCCCCCCAGATACATCCGCTTAATTTCCGGATTAGTCAGCATCTCCTGCGCCGCGCCTGACAAGGTGATCCGGCCATTCTCCAGGACATACGCCCGATCGGCGATCGCCAGCGCGGCCGTCGCATTCTGCTCCACCAGCAGCACCGTCATATTCTCTTCGCGCAGTTGCTTAATGATGCCGAACAGCTCGCCGACAATTTTCGGCGCCAGCCCGAGGCTCGGTTCATCCAGCATCAATAACACCGGCTCGCTCATCAGCGCCCGGGCGATGGCCAGCACCTGCTGCCCCCAGCACGTACGCGCCGCCGCTCATGGTGCCCGCCATCTGATGGCGCCGCTCCTTGAGCCGCGGAAAGAGGGCGTACATGCGATCGCGCAGGCGGGCGTAGCCGGCGAGATTATTGTAAGCGCCCATGCGCAGGTTTTCTTCGATGGTCAGGTTGGTAAAGACGCGCCGTCCCTCCGGCACCAGCGCCAGCCCGCGACGCACGATCTGGTGGGTCTGGCTGCGTGAGATATCGTCGTTGAGGAAGCTGACGCGCCCACTGGAGCGCACCAGGTTGACGATCCCGTTCAGGGTGGAGGTTTTACCGGCGCCATTGCTGCCGATCAGGGTGACGATTTCCCGGTCATAGACATCGATATCGACGCCCTTCAGACCCTGGATCACGCCGTAAAAGACCTTCAGTTCCCGGGCGTTAAGCATAATTGGCTTCTCCCAGATAAGCGGAAATGACGTCCGGATGCTGGATCGCCTCGGCCATCAGGCCGCTGAACAACGGCTTACCGTACTCCAGAACCATCACCCGCTCGCACAGGCGGTTGACGAAGGGCATATCGTGCTCGATTAACAGGACGCTTAGCTGATAGTCATGGCGCATGCGGAAGATCAGCTCCGCCAGATCCTCGGTCTCCTTCGGGTTCATCCCGGCGGCCGGCTCATCGAGCAGGAGCAGCTTCGGCGCGGTGGCCAGCGCGCGGGCGATCTCCACTTTGCGCTGGTTGCCATAGCTTAGGTTTGTGGCCTGCATATGGGCGAAGTGGGCGATGCCGATATCCTCCAGGATGGCCATCGCTTTGGCTTTCGCCGCCCGCTCGGCCGGAAAGTAGCGACCAATATGCAGGGCCGCCTCCAGCAGCGAATAGCGGCTGGCGCGGTCGAGTCCGACCATCACGTTCTCCAGCACCGTCATGGAGTTAAACAGGCGGATATTCTGGAAGGTGCGGGCGATCCCGGCGTTCACCACCTGGTTGGGCTTCAGCCCCTTCAGCGACGTGCCCGCCAGGGTGACGCTGCCGCTGGTGGGTTTATAGTTGGCGGTAATGACGTTAAACAGGGTCGTTTTGCCCGCGCCGTTAGGGCCGATAAGGCCAAAGATCTCCGCCTCGTCAACATGGAAGCTGACGTTGTCGATGGCCCGCAGGCCGCCGAACTGCATGGTGACATCCTGCACCTGCAGGATAACGTTATTTTCCGCCATAGCCGCCGCTCCTTCTTCCGGTCTGCCAAATCTCTTTTTTCCCCAGCAGCCCCTCGCGGGCGAAGAGCATGATGATCAGCAACAGCAGGGAGAAGACCACCATTCGCAGGCCCGGGTACGCGCCGAGATCGTGACCGAAGAACTGCAGCGGCTGATCGAGGAAGCGCAGCCACTCGCCGCTGCCGACCACCAGCACGGTGCCGGGCAGGGCGCCGGCGGGGCGGCCA
>ERZ859738.1020-NODE-1020-length-14853-cov-3.746452_pt1 | contig 14853 bp, 15 predicted proteins | sample MGYA00510122_ERZ859738 | MGnify/ENA primary metagenome ERZ859738 (study PRJEB30046, sample SAMN00715139) | human gut metagenome | study: EMG produced TPA metagenomics assembly of the A metagenome-wide association study of gut microbiota in type 2...
GTTGAACGGGGAGCTACCGCGCGGGGAAGGCGGAGGGGATTTCCACACTTGCGGGCTGAGAGGTGTTTTTTGTCACGCACATGTCGCGACAAAAAACGATTTCAATTTATTTCGCGCCGTGCGCGGCGCGAAAATCTGCGACGCGTTTTGGCGTGATTTGCGGGAGTTACTTCTTTTTTGCTTTGGGGGTGGGAGAGAGTTCGTTGAGCAGGGTGAAGCCTAAGATCAGGGCGCCGCCGATGACTTGCATTGCGGTCATGCTCTCGCCGAGCAGGGTGACGGAGACGAGGACGGCGACGAGGGGGTCGATGTAGCTTAAAATCGCGGCCTCCTGTCCGGGCAGCTCCTTGAGCGACGAGAAGTACAGGCAATACGTGGTGCCCGTGTGGACAAGGCCGACGATGAGAAGGTTCACCCAGCCGACGGCGTTCAGCGAGCTGAGTGTGATGCCATTTGTCGAGAGCACGTAGGGGATGAGCACGACGATGGCGGACAAAAACTGCAAAAACGTGCGGTGGATGCCCTCGACCTGACGGATGGACTTGTTGAGCAGGATGACGGTCGCGTAAAACACCGCCGCGCCGAGGCCGAAGAGAATGCCCTTGAGGTCATCCGACCCGCGCGTGTCGCCAATGCCGGTGATGAGCACAAGGCCGAGTGTGGACATGACAAAGCAGAGAAATTTCTTTCCTGTCAGCTTTTCATGGAAGAGGATGGGGCAGACGAGCGTGACGATGACGGGCGCGAAGTAATAGCTCAGTGTGGCGACGGAAACGCTCGTATAGCGGTAGGCCTCAAATAAAAGGATCCAGTTGACGCCCATCGCCGCACCGGAGAGAAGCAGCAGCGGCACCTCCTTTTTGATGCGCGCGAAGGGGATCTTCTGCCTGCTGACAAGTAAGTATACGCCGATCAGCAGCGCGGCCAGCACGGCGCGGTACAGCGCCAGCTCGCCGGACGAGACGGGAATATTGCGCACAAAAGGCCCCAGCGTGCCGAAGACGGTCATCGACATAATGAGCATGAGACGGGGGTCGGCCTTTTTCATAAAAATTCCTCGTGATCTGACAGAACATGCAAATGGTAGTTGCCGACTATCATAGCACGCGGACTTCCCGCCGTCAATCGGGAAAGTAAAAAGAGAGGGGCCGCCCAAAAGAAAACCTTTCGGACGGCCCGGAGGAGAGAGATGGGAGCGCTAACGCGTCAATACACGGAGCAAAACAGCAAATTCGCCAAGCCCGAACACGGACAGAAACGCCACGCCGCGCAGCTGCGGCTTTTTGACGTGGAGCGGCGTGATGTACAGTACGCCAAGCAGGAACAGCCCCAGCGCGTAAACGACCGCGCAGTTCAGGGCAAAGCGCAGCGAGAGCAGGTAGAAAAGCGGCGCGAGCACGGCGCTCGCCGTGACCGGCACGCCGAGGTAGTAGGCGCGGTTTTCGCTTGTGCGGTCCTGCCGCTCCTCCTCCGTCACGTTGAAGTAGGCGAGGCGGATGAGCGCGCAGAGCGCGAAAAACGACATCGTCGCAAGGAACCAGAGTCTATCGCAGTCCATGCTCCAGCCGATGGCGGCGGGCAGCACGCCGAAGCACACGAGGTCGTTGAGCGAGTCGATCTGGATACCGAAGCGCTTTTCCTGTTCGGTGCGGTCCTTTTTCGTGCGGGCGATGCGCCCGTCGAAGGCATCGAGCAGCCCCGCGAGCATCAGGCACAGCATGGCGTCGAGAGGCTCGTTTTGCGCGGCGGAATAGAGGCCGCCAAGCCCCAGCAGCAGCGAGAGATAGGTTGCGATCACGGTGTAGTCGTAAACTCCGATCATAAAAAACCGTCCGATCCTTTTGGATTGCAGCACCATTATACCAGACGGCGGCGGGGAAGTATCGCTAAAATGCTGACAAGGTTATTGGCTGTGGTGTGAACGCTCGATGACGCGCGCAAAGCGCGCTTCGTCGTAGATGACCGGCACGGGGTAGACGGGGTTTGCCTCCTGCGCGGCCCAGGTGGCCATGAGGGGAATGTCCTCTTTGCGGATGCAGTTGAAGTGGTCGGGGATGCCCATGCGGACGTTCATCGCGCGGATTTCGGCGATGAACGCCTTGGCGCGCACCTCCTCCGTGTCGCCCTTGAGGCCGACAAGTGCAGCAAGACGGGCAAGGCACGGACAGGCTGCTTTGCCGTAGTCTTCAAGCACGAGGGGAAGCAGCACGGCATTCGCAAGGCCGTGGGGTACGCCGTAAAGCCCGCCGAGCGTGTGCGCGATGGCGTGCACATTGCCGACGCTTGCGCGCGTGAACGCCGCGCCTGCGTCGAACGAGGCCTGAAGCATCGCCGCGCGGTCGGGGAGCGACGTGCCGTCGCGGTACGCGCGCTCCAAATGCGTGAAGATGGTCACGACGGCGTTTTCCGCGAGCAGGCGCGTCTGCTTCGTGTTGTAAAAGCGGCTCAGGTACGCCTCGACCGCGTGCGTCAGCGCGTCCATGCCGGTCTCCGCCGTGATGTGTGGAGGCAGCCCGACGGTCAGCGCGGGGTCTAAGATCGCGTAGCGCGGAATAAGGCAGAGGTCGGAGATCGCATACTTGTGGTGGTCGCTGCCGGTGACGACGGCGGCGATGGTCGTCTCCGACCCCGTGCCCGCCGTCGTGGGCACGGCGATGAGCGGCGGAATGCGGCGGCGGACCTTTAAGAGTCCCACAAGCTGCGAAAGCGGCTTGTCCGGCCGCGCGAGGCGCGCCGCGGCGGCCTTGGCTGCGTCCATCCGCGCGCCCCCCCCCCCCGCGGGCGCCCCGCCGCCGATGACGAGAAAGCAGTCGCAGCTATCAATCTTGTACTGCGCGGCGATCTTTTCGACCGTCTCGACCGACGGATTCGGCTCGACCGAGGAGAAGATGGAGAGCAGGATGTCCTGCTCGTCAAGTTTTTCCTGCAAGGCGCGGAAGTGCTCGTCTGCGCACTGGCGGCGGCTCGCGATGACGAACGGGCGGCGCAGGCCGTTTTCGCGCAGAATGTCTGCGGCGCGCAGTAAACTCCCCTCGCCTGAAAAGACCTCCGGCGTGCGCCAGGGGAGAAAGCGCGCGCCGACGGCAAAGCAGCACTGAAACGCGCGGCAGAAAAACGTGCTTAGCATGTGTCCGTCCTCATTTCTTTCAGGAATGCACTCAGTATACCACGGAAAAACGCGCAAAAAAAGGGCCGCGCATTGGCCGACTCCGCATAAGAAAACATGCGCCGTAAAAGGCAAATTTTGCACGGACTCCTTCGTTGCGCCGTCTTGCCATGCGTCAGCATGCCCGCACCGTCGCGCCTCAGCTCCGCACAAAATTTGCTCTTTTTCGGTGCAAAGCAGTTTTGCCAATGAATTTTTGAGATGAAATCAGCTGAAAAAATCTCCCCATACTGGCGTATGGGGAGATTTTTTCGGTTGTATTTCAGCCAAAAAGGCGCAGGCAAAACCGCATGTTTTCTTATGCGGAGTCGGCCTTCGCGCAGCCCTTCTATATGCTTTCTGAACGGCTTACTCCTCGTCGTCCTCGGTCTCGATGATACCGTAGCCGCCGTTGTTGCGGCGGTAAACGACGCAGATCGCATCGCCGAAATCGGTGTTGCGGAAGACGAAGAAGCTGTGGCCCAGCAGGTTCATCTGCAAAATGGCCTCCTCCACGCTCATGGGCTTGACGGTGAAGCGCTTGGTGCGCACGATGTCGAACGTGCCCTCCTCGTGGGCCTCGAACTCCTCGGGCAGCTCCGGCATCACGGCCTCGGCGCGCAGGTTCTTGGCAAGGCGGGTCTTGTTCTTGCGGATCTTGCGCTCGATCTGGGCGGTGGCCTCGTCGATCGCGCCGCGCATGTCGCCGTCCGGGTCCTCACATACCGCGCGGAACAGCGTGCCGTTGGCGCCGCGGAGCATGATCTCGGCGACACAGCGGTTCTTCTTCTCGACGGAGAAGGTGACAGAAGCCTCGGGCTCCTCCTTGAAAAACTTCTCGAGCTTGCCGACCTTTTTCTCGGCATAGGCCTTGACGGAATCGTTCAGGGAGACTTTTTTGCAGGTGTAGGTGAATTTCATAGTGTTGGCTCCTTTCGTTGGTGAGGAAGGAAAGAGAGGGCGAAGGGCTCTTCTGTTTCCTTTTCTATATCATAGCACAAATGAACGAAAATTTCAAATGAACGATATATGAATTGAGCATTCTTGTACATATTGACAAAATATAAGGCACACGACGCGAATTGACAAAAGGCGGCAGAATGCGGCAAAAGCTCCCATTGACGTTTTGGCGGACGGGCGGTATCATAAGCATCGGAAGCTTTCCAATATCCCACCCATTTGAGCCGCGGGCCATCTTGGCCGGCGGCTCCTTTTTATTTCACGCAAGAAAAAAGCGCCCTCAACGGGCGCTTCAGTAATGTTCTCTTTTTAGTTGCTGACGTCATAGAATGTCTTTTCTCCCGGCGTTACGTAGCCGAGCTGATCGCGGGCAAGCTCCTGCAAAAACTCAGGGTCGTCGGCCTTTTCGAGTGCCGAGGCGAGCGCGTCGTTCTCCTGCTTGGCAGTGTCAAGATCGCTCTGCAGCGCGGTGAGCTGGCTGCGCGCGTCGTCGATCTGGCTCCGCAGATGAATGAGCTGCACCCCTACCAGTGCGATCAGAATTGCGATGACGAGCATCGTGAGAAGGCTGGTGCGCTTTTTGCTTTTTTTGGCCTGCTCTGTCATGCCGATGAGCCTCCTTTTTCCTTGCGCGGCGCAGCGAATAACGGGCGCGGCGCTCATACGACTTTATTATAAGCCGGTTTCTGGAAAAAAGAAAGTATCTTTTGCAAAGTTTGGCAAGTTTACCATAAACTTTTTGGAGCCACCGCAGCGGCGCCGCCGCTAATCGCGCAAAGGAGAACAGCACCTCCGCCCAGAAGGCCCATAGCGGACGGAAAAGCCGTGCGCAGAGCGTGAAGTAGCTCACCGCGCCAAAAAGCGCCGAGCAAAGCATATAGAGCCGCAGCTCGCCCCCGCCGATGCGCAGCGCGAAGAGAAACGTCAGCAGCGCGAACGCCGCGCAGTAGAGGAGATCGAGTGCGCTCGTAAAGCGCCGCTTCGTCGCCCGCCGCAGCCGCACGGCGCGCAGCAGGTCATAGAGGAGAGAAAGGATGAAGCCGAGCAGGAGCGAGGCGAGAAAGCACCGCGCCTGCTCGGAGAGCGACACGCCCACGGTGCCTCAACCCCCGAACAGGCGAGAGAGCAGGCCGCCGCGGCTTGACGGCGCATCCTCAAAGGCGATGGCGTCGATGCGTCCGTCGACATGCAGCTCGCCGCCGTCGAGGCTCAGCTTGCCGATGTGCAGGCTGTCGCCCGTGACAACGAGCACGCCGAGCGACGTGTTCATCACGATCTCGGTCTCATCGAAGCGGTCGACATCCTCTACGCCGGAGACCGTCAGGCTCTCGCGGCCGGATAATTCGATGCGCTGGGGAGAAGCGGGGGAAGTGTCGTAAGTCATAGTCAGAACCCGTCCTTTCGCTTTGGGCGCAAAGAAAGCGCCCTCCATACGATAACGTATGAAGGGCGCACCCAAAATAGTACGGTTTACTGTGTGTTCACTTCGCGGTAGAGGAGCGAGGCCTCGCTCTTGCCGGCGGTCTCGGATACATCGAGCACCTCGACCGCGAGCACGCGCTCGCCGAAATGCAGCGCGATCACGTCGCCGACCTTCACGTCGTACGATGCGCGGGCGACCTTGCCGTTGACGGTCACGCGGCCGCCGTCGCAGGCTTCGTTGGCCACGGTGCGGCGCTTGATAAGGCGCGAGACCTTGAGATATTTGTCAAGACGCATGGAATTCGTCTCCTTTTCGGAAAAGTGCGGGATCAAAGGGGCTCCACCAACTCAAACGGGGCGGGCGGGGGGGGGCGGCCGGGGGGGCGCTTTTCGCGGCCGAGGCTGCCGATACCGGCGCGAAAAACATGCGCGTGGCACGCATTGACGCCCGCTTCGACCCCACCATCTATATCGCCATCGGGGCCGCTAACCTGCTGGCCATCGGCGGCGGCAGCTGGATGGTGATCCACGGCAGCCTGACCCTGGGCCAGCTGACCAGCTTCGTGATGTATCTTGGCCTGATGATCTGGCCGATGCTGGCGCTGGCGTGGATGTTTAACATCGTGGAGCGCGGTAGCGCGGCCTATGGTCGTATCCGCACGATGCTTGAAGAGGCGCCGGCGGTGGATGACGGGAGCGAGGCGGTGCCGGCAGGCCGCGGCGTCCTGCAGGTTGCTATCCGTGATTTCATCTATCCGCAGGCGAGCAAACCTTCGCTGGAGCAGGTAAATTTTACTCTCCAGCCGGGGCAAATGCTGGGCATCTGCGGGCCGACGGGCGCCGGCAAAAGCACCATTCTGGCGCTGCTGCAGCGCCATTTTGACGTCACTCACGGCGAGATCCGCTTTCACGATCTGCCGCTGCCGATTCTGCAGCTCGACAGCTGGCGCGCCCGGTTGGCGGTGGTCAATCAGACGCCATTTTTATTCTCCGATACCGTCGCCAATAATATCGCGCTGGGAAAACCGGACGCGACGCAGGCGCAGATTGAGCGGGTTGCACAACTGGCCAGCGTGCATGACGACATTCTGCGTCTGCCTCAGGGCTACGAGACCGAAGTGGGCGAGCGCGGCGTGATGCTCTCCGGCGGCCAGAAACAGCGCATCTCGATTGCTCGCGCCCTGCTGCTGGAGGCCGAAATTTTGATCCTCGACGATGCCTTATCGGCGGTGGATGGCCGCACCGAGCACCAGATCCTGCATAACCTGCGCCAGTGGGGGGAGGGGCGGACGGTCATTATCAGCGCCCACCGCCTGTCGGCGCTCACTGAGGCCAGTGAAATTTTGGTACTTCAGCATGGGCATATTGCCCAGCGCGGCCGCCACGAGGCGCTGGCCGTGCAGCCCGGCTGGTACCGCGACATGTATCGATATCAGCAGCTGGAGGCCGCGCTCGACGAGGTTCCGCAGACGCAAGAGGAGGCCCTGGATGCGTAGCTTTACCGAACTCTGGCCGACGCTTAAACGCCTGCTGGCCTATGGTTCACCGTGGCGCAAGCCGTTGGCCACCGCGGTGGCGATGATGTGGATTGCGGCGGCGGCGGAAGTGAGCGGCCCGCTGCTTATCAGCTATTTCATCGACAACATGGTGGCGAAACATACGCTGCCGCTGAAGCTGGTGGCCGGCCTGGCGGTAGCCTATATCGGCCTGCAGCTGCTGGCGGCGCTCCTGCACTATAACCAGTCGCTGCTGTTTAACCGCGCCGCGGTCGGCGTCGTCCAGCAGTTGCGCAGCGACGTGATGGATGCCGCCCTGCATCAGCCGCTCAGCGAGTTTGATACCCAGCCGGTTGGGCAGCTTATCTCACGGGTAACCAACGATACGGAAGTCATTCGCGATCTGTACGTGACGGTGGTGGCTACGGTACTGCGCAGCGCAGCGCTGATCGGCGCGATGCTGGTGGCGATGTTTAGCCTCGACTGGCGGATGGCGCTGGTGGCGATCGCGATTTTCCCGGCGGTGCTGATCGTGATGATTATCTATCAGCGCTATAGCACGCCGATCGTGCGGCGGGTGCGCGCCTGGCTTGCCGACATCAACGATGGCTTCAACGAAGTGATCAACGGCATGGGCGTCATCCAGCAGTTCCGCCAGCAGGCGCGCTTTGGCGAACGGATGCGCGAGGCCAGCTATGCCCACTATCTGGCGCGGATGCAGACGCTGCGCCTGGACGGTTTTCTGCTGCGCCCGCTGCTGAGCCTTTTTTCCTCGCTGGTGCTGTGCGGGCTGCTGATGCTGTTCGGCTTTAGCGCGGTGGGCACGATCGAGGTTGGGGTCCTGTACGCGTTTATCAGCTATCTTGGACGCCTTAACGAGCCGCTTATCGAGCTGACCACCCAGCAGTCGATGCTGCAGCAGGCGGTGGTCGCCGGCGAGCGCGTTTTCGAGCTGATGGATCGCCCGCGCCAGGCGTGGGGTGCGGATGACGCGCCGCTGAGCAGCGGTCGGGTGGAAATTGACCATCTCTCCTTTGCTTACCGGGGGGACCGTCTGGTTCTCCAGGATATCACGCTGGATATTCCCTCCCGCAGCTTCGTGGCGCTGGTCGGACATACCGGCAGCGGAAAAAGTACCCTCGCCAGTCTGATGATGGGCTATTACCCGTTAACCCACGGCGAGATCCGCATCGATGGTCGACCGCTCGCATCCCTCAGCCACAGCGCGTTGCGTCGGGGCATCGCGATGGTGCAACAGGATCCCGTAGTGCTGGCGGATACCTTTTACGCCAACGTCGCGCTGGGCCGGGACATCAGTGAGGCGCAGGTTTGGGAAGCGCTGGAGGCGGTGCAGCTGGCGGCGGTGGCGCGCAGCATGAGCGATGGGCTGTACACCCAACTGGGCGAGCAGGGCAATAATCTCTCCGTCGGGCAGAAGCAGCTGCTGGCGCTGGCGCGCGTGCTGGTGGACACCCCGCAGGTACTGATTTTGGATGAGGCGACGGCAAACATCGACTCCGGTACCGAGCAGGCGATCCAGCAGGCGCTGGCGAAGGTCCGCCAGCATACCACCCTCGTGGTTATTGCCCATCGGCTTTCGACCATTGTGGAGGCCGATACCATCCTGGTTCTGCATCGAGGTCAGGCTGTCGAGCGGGGCACCCATCAGCAGCTGCTGGCGGCGAAAGGCCGCTACTGGCAGATGTATCAGCTGCAGCTGGCCGGCGAAGAGCTGGCGGCCAGCGCCAGAGAGGAGTCGCTCAGCGCCTGATGCACCACCAGCAGGCAGGGAACGCTGGGCGGCCTGCGATGGTGCAAAAACGTTACATCAAATGCACCGTTGTGGTGCATTTTTGCGCGCCAGGCGCCGTTGCGCAGGATATTGCCTGACCTGTCCCCTGTTTTTTGCCATCAAAGGGCCGCTTTGCGGCCTTTTTTCATTTCTGGCATAGCCCTTGCTTTATATCCATCGTGTTAGCTGCGGCCATTACCGAATACTGACTGGAGGGGACTTATGAAGCTGGTTACCGTGGTAATCAAACCATTCAAACTGGAAGACGTGCGTGAAGCTTTGTCTTCCATCGGCATTCAGGGCCTGACGGTCACTGAAGTCAAAGGATTTGGCCGTCAGAAAGGTCACGCGGAGCTCTACCGCGGCGCCGAGTATAGCGTCAACTTTCTGCCAAAAGTGAAGATTGATGTGGCGATTGCCGACGATCAGCTGGATGAAGTCATCGATGTCATCAGCAAAGCGGCTTACACCGGAAAAATTGGCGACGGCAAAATTTTCGTCGCTGAATTGCAGCGCGTCATTCGCATCCGTACCGGCGAAGCTGACGAAGCGGCACTGTAATTTCCAGACCACACAGTGATGGGGAACGAAACAATGAAAATGGCAACAATGAAATCGGGTCTGGGGGCATTAGCCCTTCTGCCGGGGCTGGCGATGGCCGCGCCTGCGGTGGCGGACAAAGCCGATAACGCGTTTATGATGATTTGCACCGCGCTGGTTCTGTTTATGACTATCCCGGGGATTGCGCTGTTTTACGGCGGCCTGATCCGCGGTAAGAACGTTCTGTCCATGCTGACTCAGGTGATTGTCACCTTTGGCCTGGTCTGCGTATTGTGGGTGATTTATGGCTATACCCTGGCCTTCGGCACCGGCGGCAGCTTCTTCGGCAGCTTTGACTGGGTGATGCTGAAAAATATTGAGCTGAAAGCGCTGATGGGCACCTTCTATCAGTATATCCACGTGGCATTCCAGGGCTCGTTCGCCTGCATCACCGTCGGGCTGATTGTCGGGGCGCTGGCGGAACGTATTCGTTTCTCCGCGGTACTGATCTTCGTGGTGGTATGGATGACACTCTCCTACGTGCCGATTGCGCATATGGTTTGGGGCGGCGGTCTGCTGGCGACCCATGGCGCGCTGGACTTCGCCGGCGGCACCGTTGTGCACATCAACGCCGCGGTCGCCGGGCTGGTGGGCGCCTATATGATGGGCAAACGCGTGGGCTTCGGCAAAGAAGCGTTCAAACCGCATAACCTGCCGATGGTGTTCACTGGCACCGCTATCCTCTACGTGGGCTGGTTCGGCTTCAACGCCGGCTCTGCCAGCGCAGCGAATGAAATTGCGGCCCTGGCGTTCGTTAACACCGTCGTGGCGACCGCTGCGGCTATCCTGGCGTGGACCTTTGGCGAATGGGCTCTGCGCGGCAAACCTTCATTGCTGGGCGCCTGCTCCGGGGCAATTGCCGGTCTGGTTGGCGTTACGCCGGCGTGTGGTTATATCGGTGTCGGCGGGGCGCTGATCGTCGGTATCGCCTCTGGCCTGGCGGGTATCTGGGGCGTGACTGCGCTGAAACGCTGGCTGCGTGTGGATGATCCTTGCGACGTCTTCGGCGTTCACGGCGTCTGCGGCATCGTCGGCTGTATCCTGACTGGTATCTTCGCGGCGACTTCTCTGGGCGGCGTCGGTTATGCGGAAGGCGTCACCATGGGCCATCAGCTGCTGGTGCAACTGGAAAGTATCGCCATCACCGTGGTCTGGTCCGGCGTTGTGGCGTTCATCGGCTACAAAGTGGCGGATATGACCGTCGGGCTGCGCGTGCCGGAAGAGCAGGAGCGCGAAGGGCTGGACGTCAACAGCCATGGCGAAAACGCCTATAACGCCTGATAAAAAAGCCATTCTCTCCTGATAGCGAAAAGCCTCCCGTCCGGGAGGCTTTTTTTATGCGTTGCGGTTGCGCATCACCCCTTCCTGAACCGTTGAGGCAACCAGCGTGCCATCCTGGGTGTAGAATTCGCCGCGAACGAAGCCGCGGGCGCTGGAGGCCGAGGTGCTTTCGACGCTATACAGCAGCCATTCATTAATATTAAACGGCCGGTGGAACCACATAGAGTGGTCGATGGTGGCGACCTGCATGCCGGGCTCAAGGAAACCAACGCCGTGCGGCTGCAGCGCCACCGGCAGGAAGTTAAAGTCTGAAGCATAGCCCAGCAGATACTGATGAATACGCAGATTGTCAGGGACGGCGCCGTTGGCGCGCAGCCAGACCTGGCGCACCGGTTCGGCGATATGGCCTTTCATTGGGTTATGAAACTCCACCGGACGGATCTCCAGCGGTTTATCGCAGAGGAATTTGTCTTTCACCTGCGGCGGCAGGAGATGCGCCAGCTTGCGAGCGATATCGGTTTCCGAAGGCAGGCCGTCAGGGGAGGGGGCGGCCGGCATTGCTTTCTGATGCTCATAGCCATTCTCTGGCGCCTGGAAGGAGGCGGTCATATAGAAAATCGGCTTCCCGTTCTGGATGGCGGCGACCCGACGGGCGCTGAAGCTGTTGCCGTCGCGCAGCACCTCCACATCGTAAACGATCGGCTTCTGGCTATCGCCGGGGCGAAGAAAGTAGCTGTGAAACGAATGAACCAGACGCTCAACGGGCACGGTCTCTTTTGCCGCATACAGCGCCTGACCCACTACCTGGCCGCCAAAAACCTGACGTAACCCCAGGTCTTCGCTCTGCCCGCGAAACAACCCTTCCTCAATTTTTTCCAGATCTAATAATGCCAGCAGGTTAGAGAGTGCCTGACTCATACTTATCCTCAATTAACAATAGCGGCGCAGCGCGCGTAATGTGGCCAAGTATAACCTGGAATCGCAAGTGGTCCGATGGGTGTAATAATCTGAATAACGACCAGTTAACAGGAACAAATCTGAGATCTGTGCCACACTTATTGACGACACGAAAGTTCCTGCCGGCGAAGCGGCGGAACATCCTCCTGGGTATTAAGGGATGATAAGGAGAACATCATGAAATTTGCCTATATGTTTAGTGCCTTAGCCGTCGCCGCGACGCTGACCGCCTGTGCTAATCACCACTCGAACAATTCTTCGACGCAGGCGGCCGCGCCCGACCCTTACGGTATCGCGACGCTGAGCGTGGCGCAGCAGCAGCCGAGCGTCACGGGGACGATTAATATCCGCCAGAGAATCGCTTTACCGCCGGATGCGGTACTGACGGTGACCCTGTCGGATGCTTCTCTGGCAGATGCGCCAGCCCGCGTATTGTCGCAAAAAGCGGTGCGTACCGAAGGCAAACAGGCGCCATTTAACTTTGCGCTGCCTTACAACCCGGCAGATATTCAACCGAACGCTCGCATTCTGCTAAGCGCGGCGATCACGGTTAACGGCCAGTTGATGTTTATTACCGATACCGTGCAGACGGTAATAAACCAGGGCGGCACTCATGCCGACCTGACGCTGGTTCCGGTCCAGCAGACCGCCGTTCCTGTCGCCCAGTAAGCTCGCTACGCCCCCGGATGGGGGCTTTTTTTTGCCTTCAATAAACCCAGCGATAATGCTGGAGATCGATATGGCCGCTGCCGGAGACCTGCACACCCTCGGCCAGCAGCGCCTGACGCTGCCGCTGTAGATCGGGGCCGGTGAGGGAGATATCGCCATGGCGATTGACCACCCGATGCCATGGCAGTGTGGACCCTTCCGGCAGGCGCTTCAATACGCCGCCCACCTGGCGCGCCGCGCGCGGTGAACCTGCCAGCCGGGCGACCTCGCCGTAGGTCGTGACATACCCTTCCGGTATCGACGCCACGATGTGCCAGACGCGTTGGGGAAATGTGTCGTGCGGAGCCATTTTCTGTCCTGTTACCGGCAAAACGTCAGCATAAGCGCTAAGCCAGGAGCTGTACAGCCGGCCTGGGTCAGGCGGCCTGTTCGACGGTGAACGTCAGAGCGAGGCCGAGGATCTGCATGCCATGTACATTGTCGGAGGCTGAGCTGGCGATGAGACTCTCAAGAAATTTCAACCGCTGCGAAGTGGCGTTGATGATCAGCCTCGCGCGCAGGCCCGGCATGGTTAACGACGAGATAGGGTACACCACCCGACCGCTGATATAGACCGGCAGCTTGCGTAGCTCCACCTGGCGCAGCACGCCGACGGTGGAATAGAGCAGCGCCAGCGGCGTAACCGCCCGCACCGGCGCGGGACTGATGGTCGCGAAGTCGAGCATTTTTTCAGGACGCAGGTAGTTTACGCCCTGAAAGGCGATGGTCATCCCTTCAATAGCAGGTAAAGGCAGAGTGATGGTCTGTGGTGATGAGTCAGTCATTCGATTACCGTCGAGACAATGTACTGGTGATAAAAGAGGACGAAGAGGATAAGTATGGTGGATAACCCAGATGTGTGCTGAGCGCGGGCTCGCAATCTCACAGGCTGACCGTGAGTGGCTGGTTTTATTCGCGTTATTGCGCAATAAACCAGCAGGCGGACGGTGTGAGCTTGCAATTCACCAGGTCAGCAGGGATAATGCGCCAGCGCGTTAGGCAACTAACGCTCTCAATGGGGGCTCTGTTGGTTCTCCCGCAACGCTACTCTGTTTACCAGGTCAGGTCCGGAAGGAAGCAGCCAGAGCAGACGACGTGTGTGCCGGGATGTAGCTGGCAGGGCCCCCACCCATTTCTCCCGCCTGGTGTTTCCCTTATATTTGTCCGGTTTTTACTCCTGCAATAATTAATTTCTGATAAAGATCGCATATTAGTTTTTGTTGTTAAAACCCCCTTCTTTTATTCCATAATATTTACTTGTCATAAATCTGAAATACTACTGAAATATTAATGTCATTTGCATGTCATAAATAAAGCGCATCTTACTGATGGGAATTTGTTGCCAGGCTCATGCTGTAAAATATATCTCTGGATCAGCATGTTAACTTCGTGTATTAATTATGATGATTTTATTGCACGGGAAGCGTAGCTATGACCACAGTGGTTTTGAATGTAAAAATTGACGCAGAGCTAAAAGAAAAGTTGCGTCATTTTGCGGAAGTTAATAACGAGAACCTGGGAACGGCAACGGAAAAGCTGCTGCAGCTGGCTTTTCAGCTGGAGGAGTCAGCAGGTGAGGCGGGGGTGACGGAAGAGGACATTGACAGCCAGCATACCGAAGAGGAAGCGACGCCACTTACCCCTAAAGAAATCAAAGCATTAAGAAAACTTCTGAAGAAGAAAAAATGAAACAACAATTCTCTACAGCCAGCAACTATAGCGAAGCTTGCGATATGTTGCGCTCAGGATACGTAAAACACGTCCGCCTGAACTGGAATATCGGTAGTGATGAGTTCTTTCGCATTGCTTCCGACTGGTGTGACACCGGCGCTAAAATCAAAAAAGATGAAGATGGCTTTATTATTTCCCTGAAAGGGTTTCCTATTCCGCGCCAGCATTAATGAAATTGCCTTCTTTCTGTCATTGGGTTGCCATAACCAGAGGGCAGGATAGCCAGGCAATTTTATAAAAACATCTCATATACCTCATGGATGAAGGCCATTTGACGGGCTGAAGTCAGCCCGTCGCTATTTTCTTATATTATTTTTCGCAAACGTGTATTTTCCTTCTGTTCAGCAAGGCTTTGCCACAGCGGTTGTAGCGTGGAGAAGGCCCGGCGCAATGCTTCATCCGGCAGCGTAAACGGCAGACGTAAATAGCGATCGAACGCCCCTTCCAGCCCAAACCGCGTACCGGTGCCGATATGGATCCCCTGGCTTTCCGCACGCGCAGAGAACAGGGTGGCCAGCATGTCAGGAAGTTCCACCCAAAAAGAGAGCCCACCTTCCGGTGGCGAAAACCGCCAGCGGGGAAAATATTCCGCCATCAGCGTTTCGCACATGTCCCGGCGCGCCTTGAGCATATCCCGCCGCGGCGGCAGCAGTGTGGCGGCATTTTCCAGTAGCCAGCTGCAGGCCAGTTGCTCCAGCAGCGGCGTACCCAAATCCAGCGAATCACGGGCCTGAATAAGCGAGGCGATGGTCCGCGCGCTG
>ERZ859738.1028-NODE-1028-length-14790-cov-2.007669_pt1 | contig 14790 bp, 14 predicted proteins | sample MGYA00510122_ERZ859738 | MGnify/ENA primary metagenome ERZ859738 (study PRJEB30046, sample SAMN00715139) | human gut metagenome | study: EMG produced TPA metagenomics assembly of the A metagenome-wide association study of gut microbiota in type 2...
AAGCCGGTGGCAGATGAAGCAGAAGAGGACAACGGGACAGCACCGGAAAAGGAAATCGTGGATATCACGATAAATCCCGGCGAAGGCTCTTATGTCATCAGTCAGAAGCTGGAACAGTCCGGTCTTATTGATGATGCGGCAGAATATGATGCCTATCTATGTGATAACGGATATCACACGAAGCTCCGTGCAGGAGTCCATAAGATCCCAATGGGATCCACCAGGGAAGAAATTGCAAAGCTGTTGTGCCGGTAGAAAATCCCATCTTGCAATCTTATATACAATATGTTAAAATATCAGCGTTGCGATTGTGAGAAGCTTCGCAGCAGAAACTATTAATCACGTATATTTTGGCTGAATGGTGCCTCATGCTCGGAGGTTTGCAGCGTACGAAAGTATGAAAATATACGGAAGTCTAACCAAATGGAGGTAAGAAACATGAGCGTTATTTCAATGAAGCAGTTACTCGAGGCAGGTGTTCATTTCGGACATCAGACAAGAAGATGGAACCCTAAGATGGCTCCTTATATCTTCACCGAAAGAAATGGTATTCACATCATCGACTTACAGAAGTCTGTAGGTAAGGTTGATGAAGCTTACAGAGCAGTATTTGAAATTGCTGCACAGGGCGGAACCATTCTTTTCGTTGGTACCAAGAAGCAGGCACAGGATGCTGTTAAGACAGAAGCTGAGCGTTGCGGAATGTACTATGTAAATGAGAGATGGTTAGGTGGTATGCTTACCAACTTCAAGACCATCCAGAGCAGAATCGAAAGATTAAGAGCAATTGAAACCATGTCCGAGGATGGAACCTTTGATGTCCTTCCTAAGAAGGAAGTTATTGCATTAAAGAAGGAATGGGAAAAGCTTGAGAAGAACCTTGGCGGTATCAAGAACATGACCAGAATTCCTGATGCAATCTTCGTAGTAGATCCTAAGAAGGAAAGAATCTGTGTACAGGAAGCTCATTCCCTTGGAATTACATTAATCGGTATTGGTGATACCAACTGTGATCCGGAAGAACTGGATTACATCATTCCTGGTAATGATGATGCAATCAGAGCCGTTAAACTGATCGTTTCCAAGATGGCTGATGCAGTAATCGAAGCAAACCAGGGTGAGGAATCTCTTACCGCAGCAGATGCAAATGCTGATGCAGAAGTAGAAGCTACCGATGTAGAAGAAGTAGCAGCAGACGCTGAATAATTTCATTGCAGGGAAAGGACAGGTATACAAACATGGCAAATATTACAGCAGCAATGGTTAAGGACTTAAGAGAACTTACCGGAGCAGGTATGATGGATTGTAAGAAGGCACTTGGCGAGACCGATGGAGATATGGATGCAGCAGTAGAATATCTTCGTAAGAATGGTCAGGCCAAGGCTGAGAAGAAGGCCGGAAGAATTGCAGCAGAAGGTCTTTGCAAGGTTGTACTTAAGGATGACAGGACAGCAGCAGTTGTAGAAGTAAACTCTGAAACAGATTTCGTTGCTAAGAATGAAGTATTCCAGAGCTTCGTTGCAGCAGTTGCAGATCAGGCAGTAGATTCTTCCGCAGCAGACATGGATGCATTCATGGCTGAGAAGTGGAATCAGGATAACTCTATTACTGTTAAGGAAGCATTAGTTGCACAGATCGCTAAGATCGGCGAGAACCTTAACATCAGAAGATTTGAGAAGGTAGTTGCTGACAACGGATGTGTTGTTTCCTACACTCATGGTGGTGGACGTATTGGCGTTATTGTAGAAGCTGAAACAGATGTTGTAAATGATGCAATCAAGGAAGCAATGACCAATGTTGCAATGCAGATTGCAGCACTTTCTCCGAAGTATGTATCTACAGATGATGTATCTGAAGAATACAAGGCACATGAGAAGGAAATCCTTATGGCTCAGATCGCAAACGATCCTAAGATGGCCGGTAAGCCGGAGAAGGTAATCGAGGGAGCAGTAGTTGGACGTCTTAATAAGGAATTAAAGGAAGTATGTCTTCTTGAGCAGCCTTATGTTAAGGCAGAGGACGGCAAGCAGACTGTAGCACAGTATCTTGCACAGGTTGCTAAGGAAAATGGTGCAAAGCTTTCTGTTAAGAAGTTTGTCCGTTTTGAAACCGGTGAAGGTCTTGAGAAGAAGGTTGATGACTTCGCAGCAGAGGTTGCAGCACAGGCTGGAATGTAATTCTGAAGTCACAAATCAGGCTGGTTTATAAGCAGTATATAACGAGTTGAAGCAGTTCTATCTGCATTTGTGCATAAGATAAAAGAGTAAAGGACCGATTTTGCAGAGATGACAAATCGGTCCTTGTTGTTGTCATACATATGAGAAAAGGATCCAGTGGATCATTTTTGAGTTTTGGAGAGGAGAAAGCATGTATCACGTATCAACCCTGACTATTCTGGCGATTATTTTTACCATGTTTGTTTCAATCGGAGGACCTGTTTTTCTGTGTTTTCTGGTCGTGAAGAAGTTTCATGCCAAGCTCTATCCGGCCGTGATCGGTGCAGCAGCCTTTGCGTTTTTCGTGCTGGTGCTGGAATCCGTGATGCATAGAGCGGTTCTTGGTGTAACCGGAGATGTGATTACAGGAAATATCTGGCTGTATGGCCTGTATGGCGGACTTGCTGCAGGAATTTTTGAGGAAACCGGACGTTATCTTGCCATGCGGCTTTATATGAAGAAGTCCCTGACGAAAGAAAATTCCCTGATGTATGGTGTCGGACATGGTGGAATTGAGGCAGTCATGATTGTGGGGATGTCCTATATCAGCAATCTGATGGTAGCTTTGATGATTAATTTGAAAGGTCTTGACAGCCTTCTTGCCGGACTTGATGCTGCAACAGCCACAGCAACGACGGAACAGTTGTCGGCACTATGGACGATTCCGTCCTATCAGTTTTTCTTTGCAGGAGTGGAACGGATTTCTGCCATGATGCTGCAGATTGCGCTTTCCTATCTGGTATACCGTGCTGTGAAGGAGAAGCAGATGAAGTTTTATGGAATCGCTGTTGGAATCCACTTTGCGGTGGATGCGATTACCGTGATTTTGTCCGGATATCTGGGAAGCAGCTTTGCGGGACTCCTTGCTCTGGAGGGAGTATTGCTTGCCCTTGTGATCCTGATCTGTATGAAGGTAAGTATGCTGTACCGTGCGGAACCGGAAACCGTACAGGCTGACCGGAGAGCGACAGCTCCGGTGGCAGCAGAAAGAGAAAAACAGGCAGCTGCGGTAAAGAAAAACACCGGAATTGCACAGGCAGCAAACGCTGTAAAGAGAATGTCCGGAGAGATAGAAAATGCCGAAGCTGCTGAAATAACCGGAGAATCAGAAATGTCGAAAGAGACAGAAACAGCCACAGAGAATGAAACAAAAGATGGAGAGTAATGCAATGAATCAGACAACAGTACCAATGAGAGAACAAGAGTCAAAGTATATCACGAAACTGGCAAGGAAACAGTTGTCACGAATCGGGTTTGTTTATCTTGCAGGAACCGTTCTTTTGCTTGCACTGGAGCTGTCTTTGGTAAGGCTTTTTCAATTTGGAAATCCGGCTGGAGGTTATGACAGCAGCGTTTTGACTTTCTGCAACCTGTTTTTACGTTTTGTACTGGGATATCCTCTGATGCTGTGTCTGATTCATTTAGTGAAAAAGGGGAAACCCATTCCGGAGAAAAAGATGAAGGCAGGAAGCATTTTTACTGCATTTTTCATGTCCTATGCCATGGCGATGATTGCAAATATCATCGGGCTTCTTCTTACGTCAATTATCAATGCGTTTCATGAGGGGGTCAATATAACCGATTTGCAGGAAACCATGCTTGCGCTTCCTTCGGTATGGCTGATCCTGTTTGTCTGTGTCGGCGCTCCTGTATTCGAGGAGCTGATCTTCCGGAAAGCACTGATAGACCGTGCCATTTATTGTGGAGAGGGCATTGCCATTGCCATGTCCGGAGTGATGTTCGGACTGTTCCACGGAAATTTGAATCAGTTTGTCTATGCGGCAGCACTGGGGGCGTTTTTTGCTTTTATTTATGTACGTACCGGAAAAATCAGGTATACCATGATTTTGCATGCAATGGTAAATAATATGGGAACCATTGGTACACTGCTGCTGAAGCTGCTTTCAGAAGGAACGGACGGGTATCTTCAGGGAACGGAGGTGCTTACTTTGGTCAGCTCTCCGGATCTGTATGGGCTGCTTAAGGATCCCTTAAGTGGTGTAATGTATCTTGGGGGTGCCATTGGACTGTGTATCTGGCTCCTTGCAATAGCAGCCTTTGTCATTACAGGAATCATTCTGTGGATTATAAAGGGGAAGAGGTTGTTTCTGCTTCCGCCCAGAGAACTTTCCGTACCGAAAGGAAAACGGTTTTCTACAGCTTTCCTCAATCCCGGTATGATTTGCTTCTGCATGGTGTGGATTTTGTTAATAGGCAGTTCCCTTTTGGGCTGAAATTTTATATAATTATAAGAAGGCTCTTGGAGCGGCTACTTTCTTTTGGAGGCATAATTATGGATAAGGGGAATGAGAGAATTACAATTGGGGTTTTAGTCGGGGGTATCATGGATTATTTCACGATCGAGATCTGCCGTGGTGTGGCACAGATGGCAAGAACCTTTGATGTGGATGTAGTGGTGCTTCCGGGGAAATATCTGAACCGTGATCTGAGCGGTAATAAGGAATTAACCTATGAATATCAGTTTAATACTCTCTTTCAATATGCAAAGATCCCACAGATTCAGGGAATTATTGTGGCAGAAGGAAGCATTGGCTGTTTTGCCAATGAAGAGATTATGAGGGAGATGTTAAGCCAGTATGAGGGAATTCCGAGTGTCCTTATTGCATCCCGCCAGGAAGGCTACACGACCGTGAATTTTGATAACCGGATCGGAGTCCGTGAAGGTATGCGTTACCTGATCGAACAGGTAAATTGCAAAAAATCGGAATGCTGGGAGGACCGTTATGCAATTCAGATGCCAGAGAGAGGAAAGAGGTTTACGAACAGGTCCTGGCAGAATATGGACTTCCCTTTGAAGAAAAGCAGTATGTGGGAGGAAATTATGAGCGCGGGTGCTATCAGGAGGCAGGGAGGCTCCTTGATGACAATCCGGATCTGGATGCTATTCTCTGTGTGAATGATGATACAGCATTGGGATTATATGAAGAAATGAAACGGAGAGGTCTTGTGCCGGGACGTGATATTTCAGTGCTTGGCTTTGATGATACCAGACTTGCGGCACGTGCAACGCCACCGCTGTCTTCGGTGAAGGCAGATCCCATGGAGCTTGGAAATGTAGCATTGAAGATGCTGCTTAACAAGATTGAAGGGCGCAGTGTCTGTGATATGGAGCTCCCGACACATTTTGTGCGGAGAGGCTCGATTGCGAAGGTGAAGCAGAAAATTGTGACAGAGGAAGCAGGAAAAGCCAGTGAACTGGCAGATGCTTATTTTGGTGACATCTATTATCGTTACCGTGACGGGGAGCAGGCGGATGTTATTTATCGTCTGAAGGACAGCTTTATCCGTCTGGTGGATCTGCTTGAAGAGGCTGCCGAAGGTGAGGAGCTGTTAAGTAATCAGGCGTTCCGTATTGAAATGGCCGTAGATGAATACATCGCATCCGGAGCAATCACTTATGCGGATATGGGTGTGCTGATTCCGAACTTCCAGAAGATTTTCCATGACGTCGAAAGCAGTGTTTCTAATATTGAGATGAGATGCGAATTAAAACAGCTTTTTGCAAATATTTATTGTAAGATGCTTCAGGCGATGGATAACCGCTGGGGTGAGGATATGGAGTATAAGATCAGGGAAGATCACCAGACGAAGCTCTTTGTACGCGAGACCCTTCTTTTTGAAAAGGGAAATGATTTAAGCTATGCAATGATGATTGGCCGCCTGCAATGGCTTGGGGTCAAAAATGCGATGGTATATATCTTTCCGGAGATTATTTCCCATCTGGCAAGAGAAAGCTTTGTGATTCCGGATTATCTTTACCTGAAAGCTTATTTGAAGGATGGAGTGGCCATTTCGATTCCGAAGCTCCGCCAGAAGGTCAGCAGGAATATGCTGTTCCGGAACAATGTGGTGGATCCGGACCGCCGTTTCTTTGAGGTGATGCTCCCGCTTTACAGTAATGAGAATCTGTATGGCGTGGTGCTCATGGACCTGACGGAAAAGGTATTTGAAAATGGAGAGTTTCTGGTAAATCAGTTAAGCTCGGCAGCAAAGATGATTGATCTGCTGAAAACCAATGAGAAGGTACAGCAGAAGCTGGAGGAAAGCCTTGCTGTCTTAAAGGAAAATAATATTGCGCTAGATAACCTGTCAAGGATAGATGCCATGACCGGAATCCTGAACCGGAGAGGCTTCATGGATGCGGCACAGAAGATGATTGACCGGAAGGATGGCACAGTCTATGTCATCTATGTGGATATGAATAATCTGAAGATTATCAATGACCGTTATGGTCATGAGGAGGGGGATTACTCCTTAAAGCTGATCGCAGATATCTTAGGAAAAACAGTAGAAGGAAGAGGAGTTGCCGGACGGATTGGTGGAGATGAGTTTGCCTGTGCCCTTGACTATGACAAAGAGGATGAGGGAGAAGCTGTTTTACAGGAAATTTATCATCAGTTTTATCTGCATAACCAGAGTAGTGACAAGCCATACAATGTAACCGTATCGGCAGGGACCAGTAAGGGCGATGAGGAAAGCGGACTGACGCTGCAGCATGCACTGACACAGGCGGATGAAGGCCTGTACCATGTGAAGATGCTGCGGTCCAAAGATGTTGCCAAAGAGTAAGGACATGTGATACAATCAAACAGAACTATCAAATCAAACTATAATGATCTTATATTCAGATGGAAAGGTCATGACAATATGAAGAAGGAAATCAATCGTTCGCAGCGTGTGAAACGATTGAAAAAAATGATTTTATGGACAATTGCCCTTGCAATTCTGATTCCGGTCATTGGCTGCATTTTACTTTCAGTACGTGTATTCCAGTTAAAAAAACAGGTTGTTGTATTGACGGAGCAGCTCCCTACGGAAGAAATGCAGGAAGAGGCTTCCGGCGTTTATGAGACCACAAAGGTCGAAGAGTCTGTAAGAGATACAGAGACAAAAGTGGAGGAACCGGCGAAGATAAATCCGGTAAAGAGCAGCGGTAAGAAGGTATATCTTACCTTTGATGACGGTCCGAGCAGTAATACGGATCAGATACTGGACATTTTAAAGGACTATGACGTAAAAGCCACGTTTTTTGTTGTAGGCAAGACGGATGAACGGTCTGTGAAAGCGTATCAGCGGATCGTAGAGGAAGGGCACACCCTGGCAATGCATTCCTATAGTCATAAGTATGATGAAATTTATGAATCGAAGGAAGCTTTTGCAAGAGATCTGAATTCCCTGCAGGAATACCTGTACGAAACAACGGGAGTATGGCCACGTATTTACCGCTTTCCGGGAGGCAGCTCGAATACGGTGAGCAAGGTGGATATGCAGGAATTAATCGAATATCTGACCGATATCGGAATTACCTATTTTGACTGGAACGTTGCATCGGGGGATGCCGTGTCAAGAACGCTTCCGGCAGAAACGATTGTGAATAACTGTCTTTCAGGCATTGAGAAGCAGAAGGAGAGTGTGATTCTGATGCACGATGCTTCCAATAAGGGAACGACGATAGAGGCACTTCCCCAGATTATCGAAGCAATTCAGGAACAGGGAGATGCCGAGCTTTTACCAATTACGGACGAAACGGTGCCCGTACAGCATATTGCGGCGCCTGAAAAGCAATAACAAAAGTGAATGGAGGATTTGAAAATGGGTTTTTTCTCAGATTTAAAGGAAGATTTATCACAGGCAGTAAACGAACTGATTCCGGAGGACGGAGCTGATGTCAAAGAGACGGAAGCGGAAGCAGGGTCCGGTGCAGAAGTGCAGGAGGATGAGACAGCAAAGGGACCTCAGACCGTCAATAATTTCCATGCAGATTTAAGTGCAATGCTGGATCATGTGGATGATGCAGAGCCGGAGACAGACGAGGAGGAAGAAGAGGTTTATGTAGCGCCTGTTGTTCCTGAGAAACCTGTTTTCGAACAGCGTACTACCAATAAAGTAGCAAATGATGAAGTTTCCGTGATTATGGAGAGCATGATTATCAATGGTAATATCGCAACCGAAGGAGCTCTTGATATCCGCGGAAGTATTGTAGGAGATGTGGAAGCGTTAGGAAAGCTTAACATTACAGGAACGATTCAGGGTAATTCCCGTGCAACCGAAGTGTTTGCAGAGGGAGCGAAGATTACCGGTGAAATCCGCAGTAACGGAGCCATCAAGGTAGGACAGAGTTCCGTAATCATCGGGGATATTTATGCAACAAGTGCAGTGATTGCCGGGGCAATCAAGGGTGATATTGATGTTAAGGGACCGGTGATCTTAGACGCATCCGCAATCGTTATGGGTAACATCAAATCCAAATCCGTACAGATCAATAACGGCGCAGTTATTGAAGGTATGTGCTCCCAGTGCTATGCAGAGGTTAATCCTACCTCCTTCTTTGAAGAGCTTAAAAAGATGTAACGCAGCGGTTTTTCGAATGGGGTTCTGAATAGTTACAAATACAAATATAAAAAAATATAGAAATCGAGGACATGGTATGCAGCGTATTTTATTGAAATTAAGCGGAGAAGCGCTTGCCGGAGACAAGAAGACCGGCTTTGATGAAGCTACCGTGAGAGAGGTTGCTTTACAGGTAAAGCAGCTTGTAGATCAGGGAATCCAGGTTGGAATTGTTACAGGAGGCGGTAACTTCTGGCGTGGAAGAACCAGCGAGAACATTGACCGTACCAAGGCCGATCAGATTGGTATGCTGGCAACGGTCATGAACTGTATTTATGTATCGGAAATCTTCCGCAGCGTTGGAATGAAGACCGCCATCTTAACGCCGTTTGAGTGTGGATCGTTCACGAAGCTGTTCTCTAAGGACAGAGCGAACAAGTATTTTGAACATGGCATGGTTGTATTCTTTGCAGGTGGAACCGGTCATCCGTACTTCTCAACTGATACCGGAGTCGTTCTCCGTGCGATCGAAGTGGATGCCGAAGTGATCTTGCTTGCAAAATCCATCGACGGAGTTTATGACAGTGATCCGAAGCAGAATCCGGATGCGAAGAAGTATGATGAGGTCACCATTGATGAAGTCATCGAAAAGAATCTGCAGGTTGTCGATATGACCGCATCCATCCTGGCAAGGGATAACAGGATGCCGATGTGGGTATTCGGTTTAAATGAAGAAAACAGTATTGTAAATACCATGAGTGGTAAATTTAATGGAACGAAGGTTCTGGTATAAGGGAGGCTATTATGGACGAGAGAATTCAGGTATATGATGATAAGATGAAGAAGACACTGGAGCATTTGGCAGCAGACTATCAGGGAATCCGTGCAGGACGTGCCAATCCCCATGTATTGGATAAGCTTCGTGTGGACTATTATGGAACGCCGACACCGATCCAGCAGGTTGGTAATATCACGGTTCCGGAAGCAAGAATGATTCAGATTGCACCGTGGGAGAAGTCTCTGATTAAGGATATCGAGAAAGCAATCCTTTCTTCCGATATCGGAATTACACCTTCCAATGACGGTGTCGTAATCCGTCTGGTATTCCCGGAGCTTACCGAGGAACGTCGTAAGGATCTTGTTAAGGAGGTAAAGAAGAAAGCGGAAGAATGTAAGGTTGCAGTCCGCAACATCCGCCGTGACGGTAACGATGCATTCAAGAAGCTTGCAAAGGCAGAAATTTCCGAGGACGAGATCAAGGAACTGGAAGAGAATCTTCAGAAGATCACCGATAAGTACATCAAGGAAGTGGATGCAATGACGGAAGAAAAGTCAAAGGAAATTTTAACCGTTTAGTATCATCGTTTTAAATAAAGGGGGCAGGCGATTCATCGTGTCGCCCTCTTTTTTGACTTTACAGGAAATTCCCGCGGAAGTTCCTGTAAAGCAAACAGCTTCGCAGGGATGCGCAGCTCGCGGAGAAGAAATGAAGCACGATTTTAGTGCATCAGATTGAGCAAGGAGTGAGACTATGCCAGATTTACAGGATTTGAAGATGCCGCAGCATGTTGCGATCATACTGGACGGAAACGGACGCTGGGCGAAGAACAAGGGAATGCCGCGTAATTATGGGCATGTGCAGGGGGCCAGGAATGTGGAAACCATCTGTGAGGAAGCTTACAAAATGGGGATTCAGTATCTGACGGTATATGCCTTCAGTACCGAAAACTGGAATCGTCCAAAGGATGAGGTGGAAGCACTGATGAAGCTTCTGCGTAATTATATGAAGACCTGCCTGACAACAGCGAAAAAGAACCGGATGTGTGTCCGGGTAATCGGAGATAAAACGGGACTCGATGACGATATCCGTAACCGTATTGCAGAGCTGGAAGAGGCAACAAAGGACAATGATGGACTTCATTTTCAGATTGCACTTAATTATGGCGGCAGGGATGAAATTGTGCGTGCCGTAAAGAAGACCTGTGAGAAGGTGCAGGCAGGAGAGCTTAAGATCGATGATATTAACCAGGAGCTTTTTGGAGAAATGCTGGATACGCACGGACTGCCGGAGCCGGATCTGCTGATCCGTACCTGTAATGAGCAGCGGATTTCCAATTTCCTGTTGTGGCAGCTTGCCTATACGGAATTTTATTTTACGGAAGTACCATGGCCTGATTTTTCAAAGGAAGAGCTTATCAGGGCTGTGGAAGCATACAATCACAGAGACCGCAGATTCGGACTCGTAAAGGAGGAGTAGGCATGTTTCGAACCAGAGTGATCAGCTCCGTTGTATTGGTAATTCTTGCCCTGGTAACCATACTGGGAGGAGGATATCTTCTTGCGGCAACATTATTATTCTTAGCCCTTGTTGCTTACCGGGAATTGATGAAGGCCTGTAAGTTAAGTGGGGAAGGAAAGAAGCTTTCGGCACTCGAAATCAATGGTTACATAGGAATCCTTGCCTATTATCTGGTGATGGTATTTGTACCGGACCGGATTTACCTGTTTCTGGCGGTGGTATTAATTCTTATTGGATTTATGTTTATTTATGTATTTTCGTTCCCGAAATATCATTCTGATCAGATTATGAGTGCTTTTTTCTGTGTAGCCTATGCACCGGTGATGCTGTCCTTTATTTATCTTGTAAGAGAGCTTCCCTATGGCGTCTATACGGTGTGGATGATTTTCATCAGCTCCTGGATCTGTGATACCTGTGCGTACCTTACCGGAATCTGTATCGGTAAGCATAAGCTGGCACCCATATTAAGTCCGAAGAAATCCATTGAGGGAGCGGTTGGTGGAATCATGGGTTCTGCCATTGTTGGTGCGTTATATGGATATTTCGTGGTGGAAAGTGTGGTTGTGGAACAGAGTATTACATGGATATTTGTAGTAATCAGTGCGGCTGGGGCAGTGATCTCCCAGGGAGGTGATCTGGCAGCCCCTGCAATTAAGCGTAATCAGGAGATCAAGGATTATGGAAAGCTGATCCCCGGACATGGAGGCGTTATGGACCGGTTTGACAGTGTGATCTTCACCGCACCGATGATTTATTTCCTTACTCTGCTTTTAATCAGAGCATAGAACAGGAGGTACTAAATGAAGAAAATTGGTATTCTCGGGTCTACCGGTTCCATTGGAACCCAGACACTTGAGATTGTACGGAGTAATCCTGACCTGCAGGTCATTGCACTGGCGGCGGGAAGTAACGTGAGTTTAATGGAGCAGCAGGTTCGGGAATTTCATCCCATGCTTGCCGTGATGGGATCTGAGGAAGCTGCTACAGACTTAAAGAACCGCATTGCAGATACCGATACGAGGGTATCAGCCGGAATGGAAGGGATGCTGGAGCTTGCAATTCTTCCGCAGATGGAGGTTCTGGTAACAGCGATTGTCGGCATGATCGGAATCCGTCCGACGATTGCAGCGATTAAAGCCGGAAAGACCATTGCACTTGCAAATAAAGAAACACTGGTGACCGCAGGACATATCATCATGCCACTTGCCAAAGAAAAGGGAGTATCCATTCTTCCGGTAGACAGTGAGCACAGTGCGATTTTTCAGTCGATGCATGGCGAAAACCGTGAGCGGGTAAGTAAGATTCTGCTGACCGCATCCGGAGGACCGTTCCGTGGAAAAAAGACGGAGGAACTGCAGGATATTACGGTAGAGGATGCATTGAAGCATCCGAACTGGTCGATGGGACGGAAGATCACGGTGGATTCTGCTACTCTTGTCAACAAAGGCTTAGAGGTTATGGAAGCAAAATGGCTGTTTGATGTGGAGCCGGAGCAGATTCAGGTTGTGGTTCATCCGCAAAGCATCATTCATTCCATGGTAGAATATGTGGATGGCGGAATTATGGCACAGCTTGGAATGCCGGATATGAAGCTTCCGATCCAGTATGCGCTTTTTTATCCGGACCGCAGGCCGATGGATGGCAGGAGGGTGGATTTCTTTGCCTTAAAGAGCATTTCCTTTGAGGAGCCGGATATTAAGACGTTCCGGGGATTGCAGCTTGCCTATGATGCCATTGCGGCAGGAGGCAGCATGCCGACTGTATTTAATGCGGCGAACGAAAAGGCAGTAGGACTGTTCCTGGATAAAAAAATCCGTTTCCTTGCGATCTATGATCTGATTCAGGGAGCGATGGAGCAGCACAAGGTCATTGCAAATCCTACGGTGGATGAGATTCTGGAAGCCGAAGCACAGGCACATGCGTATATTTCCGGGAAATTGTCATAAACTAAAACAGGGTCAGTATTTGGAGGAACTTCATTGATTGTTTCAATTATTTTGTTTATTGTTATTTTCTGTGTGATCGTTGTCGCACATGAATTCGGACATTTTATCATAGCCAAAAGCAATGGAATTCATGTCGTGGAATTTTTTGTGGGAATGGGACCGACATTAGTATCCTTTACGAAGGGAGATACGAAATATTCCATTAAGCTGCTTCCGCTTGGAGGTGCATGCGTTTTCGAGGGCGAGGACGGACTGAATACGAAGGAAGGCGAGGTATCGGAGGGAGCATTCCCGAATGCCCCGGTGTGGGCACGGTTCGCAACCGTTCTGGCAGGTCCGGTGTTTAACTTCCTTTTAGCGTATCTTCTGGCTGTGATTCTGGTTGCCAATACCGGTGTCCTGCTTCCCACGGTCACGACCGTACAGGAGGGAAGTAACGCAGAAGCAGCAGGTCTTGAGGTTGGAGACCGGATTGTGAAGATGAATGGTAAAAACATTCATCTGTATCAGCAGGTGCTGTTGAATTCCCAGCTCAATGTGAAGGGAGAACCCTTTGAAATTGTATATGAACGCGATGGAGAGCAGCATACGGTAACGGTAACACCGACCTTTAATGAGGAGGCGAACCGTTATCTCATGGGAATTTCTACAGGAGAGTATCTGAAGTGCAATGCCCTGCAGAATTTCCAGTATGCCTTTTACATGATGAATTTTGAAGTGGAAATGACCTTCAAGAGCCTTGGCATGCTGGTGGCCGGACAGCTTTCTTTAAATGATCTGTCGGGACCTGTCGGAATTGTAAAGGTAGTGGATGACACCTATACGGAAGCGAAGGTATATGGAGCCTCTACGGTGATTCTCTCCATGATAGAGCTTGCACTGCTTCTTTCTGTGAATTTGGGTGTCATGAATTTACTCCCTCTTCCGGCACTGGATGGCGGACGCCTTGTTTTTTTACTGGTGGAGGCAGTCCGTGGAAAACCGATTCCACCGGAAAAGGAAGGAATTGTACATCTGGCAGGCATGGCGGTACTGATGATTTTAATGGTTGTTGTGATGTTTAACGATATTTCGAAGTTCTTTGCATAAAATCATCTACAAAAATAAAGGGGATTCATTGTATAGAATTGCCAAAGATTCACTTTTGGTAATTTTGTACAATGGATTCTTTTTTATTTGTCAATTATAATAATTCTACATTTCAATTCTGAAAGAAATCTAGGGTTCATTTTAGCACTTCGCTATAATCTCCCCGGAAACCATTTGCTTATGCGTAAAGAAAACAGGACACAGGGGTAGCTGTGGACGGAACAGTTACAACACAGAATAGTAAGAATATACAGGAGGCAGGAACAGGAATACATGAAATTTTTAACAGGTGCATATTGGGACTGCGGTCAGCAGCTTTGTAATCAGGATTCCATCACGATCCAACAGGTGATGACAAGCAGAGGAAGGGTACTGATGGCAATCGTTTGTGATGGTATTGGTGGCCTTTGGAAGGGAGAAGTGGCAAGCGGTTATGTGATTGAGCGCATGGTTGCCTGCTTTTACCGGCAGATCGTTGATCTGATCGGAAAAGGGAGAAGAGCTTCCTTCATGGAAAAGAGTATAATGCGATGCCTATACAGCATCAATGAGGAGTTTTGCAGATATCGGAAGGGAAAAGAAGAACAGCTAGGGACAACGATGTCGCTGCTGTTGATCTGGGGACACCGGTATCTGATCTGTCATATCGGGGACAGCCGGATTTATCGTTGCCGTAAGAAGAGGATGGAACTTCTGACAACGGATCACAGTGGAGGCGGACACCGGCTGTTGAAGTGTATGGGGAGCTTTCCGTTCCAGAAGCCGGACATCCGGAGGGGACGGGTGAGAAAGAAACAGGGATTTTTGCTGTGTACGGATGGATTTTATAATAAGCAGTGCTGGGGAGAGATGTTCGAGCCGGCTTCCATTTTAGAGGAGGGGCAGATAA
>ERZ859738.1039-NODE-1039-length-14621-cov-1.601469_pt1 | contig 14621 bp, 11 predicted proteins | sample MGYA00510122_ERZ859738 | MGnify/ENA primary metagenome ERZ859738 (study PRJEB30046, sample SAMN00715139) | human gut metagenome | study: EMG produced TPA metagenomics assembly of the A metagenome-wide association study of gut microbiota in type 2...
GAATAAATGATAAGCTGACCTTGGGTCAAGCACACATCGTCCCCTACGGATAGTGCTTTTTGCTTTTATCTTGCAACCACGTCCTCAGCCTATGTTGCTTCCCGAAAAGAAGCCACGTCATTTTACTGACAAAAAAAGACTGCACCATAGCTCAAGATGAGCCATGATACAGCCTCAATTATTGCTTATTGATTATTTGCGCTCTCTTTTTCCGCCTCTAAAGCCACCTCTGCGGCGGTCACCTGACGGACGTTTCGGAGTGTCGGAAATCTCATTCTCCGGAACAAGACCTTCAACCTCGATAAGAGCCTCACGGCGAGAAAGATTGATTCTTCCCTGGTCGTCAATCTCACGAACCTTAACGATAACCTCGTCGCCTACGTTGACAACGTCCGTTACCTTGTCAACTCTCTTGACATCAAGATGGCTGATATGAACAAGACCTTCCTTGCCCGGTGCAATTTCAACGAATGCGCCGAAGTCCATAATTCTTGTTACAACGCCCTTGTAAATTGCGCCGACCTCGGGATCATTGGCGATAGTCTCAATCATGAAGATAGCACGCTTTGCATTCTCAATATCCTGAGAGCAAACAAATACGCTGCCGTCCTCATCAACATCAACCTTACAATCGCACTCTGCGCAAATCTTCTGGATAACCTTACCCTGCTTACCGATAACCTCGGCAATCTTGTCAACGGGAACCTTGGTTGAAAGCATCTTCGGAGCATACTTTGAAAGCTCTTTTCTCGGCTCGGGGATAACCGGAAGCATAATCTCGTCAAGAATATAGCAACGAGCCTTGTATGTCTTTTCAAGGGCTTCCTTGATGATTTCCGGAGTAAGTCCGTGAACCTTGAGGTCCATCTGAATAGCTGTGATACCCTTCTTTGTACCTGCAACCTTGAAGTCCATATCGCCGAAGAAATCCTCAAGACCCTGAATATCAACCATTGTCATGAAGCGGTCGCCCTCGGTGATAAGTCCGCAGGAGATACCTGCAACGGGAGCCTTAATCGGCACACCGGCTGCCATAAGTGAAAGAGTTGAACCGCAGATTGAACCCTGCGAGGTTGAACCGTTTGAGGAAAGAACCTCGGAAACGACACGAATACAGTACGGGAACTCCTCAACCGAAGGAATAACCGGAAGAAGTGCTCTCTCTGCGAGTGCACCGTGACCGATTTCACGACGTCCCGGTCCTCTGCTCGGGCGAGTCTCGCCGACTGAGTATGACGGGAAGTTGTAGTGGTGGATATATCTCTTTTCGGTCTCGTTGTCGATACCGTCGAGCATCTGAACATCACTCATAGGTCCGAGCGTTGTGATTGAAAGACACTGAGTCTGACCGCGAGTGAACATACCTGAACCGTGAACACGGCTGAGGAGGTCAACCTCTGCGTTAAGCGGACGAATCTCGTCGATTCCACGTCCGTCAACACGCTTGCCCTCGTCAAGAAGCCAGCGGCGAACGATGAACTTCTGAAGCTTATACATGCAATCGTCGATCTTTGCGATATCGTCGGGATAAACCTCATCGAACTTCTCGTGAACAGCGGCGTAGATCGGACGAAGTGCCTCGTCACGGATTCTCTTGTCGTCTGTATCAAGAGCAACCTTAACATCGTCAATGGCGAACTCCTTGATAGCCTCGAACATCTCAGGAGCCGGATCGTTTGACGGGAAGTCGATCTTCTCCTTGCCAACCTCGGCACGGATATCCTCGATGAACTTAACGATCTCCTGGTTAACCTTGTGAGCATACATGATTCCGTCGAACATATCCTCATTGGATACCTCGTTTGCGCCTGCCTCGATCATGGCAACAAGATCCTTGGTAGAAGCAACCGTAACCGCCATCTGAGAAACCTTTCTCTGCTCCTCGGTCGGGTTGATCACGTACTCACCGTCAATAAGACCTACGGAAACGCCTGAAATCGGGCCGTCCCATGGAATAGCCGAAATCGAAATAGCAACCGAAACACCGATCATAGCGGTAATCTCGGGTGAGCAATCGGGGTCAACGGACATAACCGTTGCAACAACGCCGACATCGTTACGCATATCCTTCGGGAAAAGCGGACGGATCGGACGGTCGATAACACGGGAAGCAAGCGTTGCCTTCTCGGAAGCCTTGCCCTCACGGCGCTGGAAAGAACCGGGAATACGGCCTACTGAATAAAGCTTCTCCTCAAAATCAACCGAAAGAGGGAAGAAATCAACACCCTCTCTGGGCTTGTCTGCCATTGTGGCTGTGCAAAGAACCTCAGTCTCGCCGTAACGGATAAGACATGAGCCTCCTGCAAGCTGAGCCATTTTACCGGTCTCGACTACGAGCGGACGTCCTGCAAGAGTTGTTTCAAATTTTCTGAAATCCTTGAAAAACATTTTTAATACCTCTCTGTAAAAATTTTATTTCTACGTCGGGCAAGGATTTAGCAATAAATCCGCAGTTTGAGTTTCAAGCTGCCGATTCACTGCTAAAACCGATGAGCTACCCGACAAATAGATACTTTTTAAATATCGACACAGAGGCAGACAGTAAAAGAATGCTGTCTGCCTCATAATGCCGAAATTATTTACGAATACCGAGTCTTGCAATGATAGCACGATATCTCTCAATATCAACTTTCTGCAAGTAAGCAAGAAGGTTACGTCTGTGACCAACCATCTTAAGAAGACCTCTTCTTGAGTGATGATCCTTCTTGTGAGTTTTAAGATGCTCTGTAAGGTCGTTGATTCTCTTTGTAAGAACAGCGATCTGAACCTCCGGTGAACCTGTGTCACCCTCGTGAAGAGCGTACTCGGCCATGATAGCCTGCTTCTCTGCCTGTGTCATAATTTTCACCTCATTAAAATAATATTTTGCGCCGACCTCCCAGGTTACGGCAGGTGAACACCGCATTGCGGTAAGACCCGTAATCCGAGAAAGCGGAAACACAACGTTAGTATTATACCACCCGAAATCGGTTTTGTAAAGTGTTTTCATCAATAAAGTTGTATATTTGTTGCTGTTTTTAAAAATCCCCTGCTTAACCGTATGTCATTTTCTCTATCCGCTCCTGCTCTTCGAGCCGTGTAATAGAAGGAATAAAAAAAGATAAAAAGTTTAAATCTAATAAATTGTGCCGACAAAAAGCCTTGGAAAATTTCTTCTTTTAATCAAGAATCAAGCCGAACATTCCGCCTTTTTCTTGAGTATCTCAACCAGCTCAAATGTCGTTCTGCAATCGTCAAGCGCACGGTGGGAACCTCCGCTTATTCCAAAGCGTTCTTTCAAAAAAGACAGCTTATGGCTTCTCAGCTCGGGAAGGATTTCTTTTGAAAAGAGCAATGAATCAAGGGTCTTGTTGCATGGCTTTTCGCCGAAAAGTAACGCCGAATTCCACGAAATAAAACGCATATCAAAACCGATATTGTGTCCGACGATCGGCATATCACCGACAAAATCGAACAGTCTGCAAAGCACCGTTGAAATATCGTCGGCGTTTTCGAGCATGGCATTGTTTATTCCCGTCAGGTCATAAATAAAAGAGCTTATCCTCTTGTCTGTATGAACTAAATTCGAGAACTCGTCCGTAACAGTATCGTTTTCCACTCTGACTGCCGAAATTTCAATTATCTCGTCCGTTTTACAGTTCAAGCCCGTTGTTTCTATATCGACAATGACAAAGTCATGCGTATTCAAAAAGTCCTGTGCAACCTTCATTTATTTCATCCTCTGAATCAAAAAGCTGTTATAATAATACCATATTCTTATTTTGATTTCAACTCTTTACTTATATTTACAATTATGCTAAAATACATCTACGGAGGTAATAAAAAATGTTTTTCAGAAAAAAAGACAAAACGCCGAAGAACTTCAAAATTGACGAGCTTAAGTTTATCAGCGACGAAGCAAAGAATGCATTCAACATTCTCGAAATCACCGAAACATCTCAGCTTGTCGGAAAAGAGGGAGATAATTTCTATCTCGACTACTGCGTCGAGAGCGGTGATGTTGCCGATAAGGTTATTCTCTATGAAATGAGAACAGCCGTTTATTTTGCCAATACACCGAAACCGGATGAGAAAAAACTCCGCTGGTGGTACTGGAAGGACAACAACACAGAAAATGAGGACCTTATCGAAAATGACAACATCTAACAGCAAATACACTTCAACCAAAATCGCCTGTTATGCGGGATACTTTGTTCAGGCGATAATCAACAACTTAGCGTCACTTTTTTACGTTATTTTTCAGGACGAATTCGGACTGAACTATTCACAAATAAGCTGGCTTATTCTTATTAACTTTGTATCACAGATTTTTATTGACTTTGCTTCCGTAAAAGTCATCGAAAAAGTCGGATATCGAATATCAATTGTTTTTGCACACGTTTTTGCCTGTGCGGGACTTATCCTTCTCGGTATTCTTCCGAGGGCGTTTAACAACCACTTCATCGGATTGGTAATCCCGATAATCATATATGCAATCGGTTCGGGACTTATCGAGGTGCTCATCAGCCCCATAATTGAGGGCTTACCTCTCAGCAACAAATCCGGAGAAATGGCTTTTCTACATTCCTTCTATTGTTGGGGTCAGGCTTCGGTTGTACTTATTACAACATTTTCAATCAAATTGCTCGGCACGGAAAACTGGATATACATGCCTATGCTCTGGGCGGTTATACCGCTTTTCAATTTATTTGCCTTTATGAGGGTTCCCATCGTTCCTCCTGTTCCGGAGGGCGAGAGCGAAATGAAAATCCCCGAGCTTTTCAGAGAACCTACCTTTATAATCTGTGCATTGCTCATGCTCTGCGCCGGCGCAAGCGAAATTGCGATGGCTCAATGGGCATCCGCCTTTGCCGAAAAAAGTCTCGGTGTCAGCAAATTTACAGGTGACCTTCTCGGTCCGTGCCTGTTTGCCGTGCTCATGGGTTCGGGCAGAGTTCTTTACGGCTCGTTCGGCGACAGGCTTAATCTTCGACGAGTTCTCAGCCTTTGCGCAGGTCTTTGCATAATCAGCTACCTTATGACCTCACTTGTCCCGATTCCGCTTGTTTCTCTGGTAGGCTGCGGACTTTGCGGCCTTTCCGCTTCAACAATGTGGCCTGGAATATTCAGCCTTTCCGCAAAAGCCTTTCCAAAGGGCGGCACGGCAATGTTTGCCATGCTTGCAATGTTCGGCGACTTCGGCTGTGCGTTCGGCCCGTGGATAACAGGAATCCTTTCCGACGCGGCTCAGGCAAGCCCGTCGATAACTATGGATCCTTTGAAATTCGGCCTTATTTTCTGTATCGCATTCCCGATTCTGATGATAATTCTCCTGAACTTCACAAAGTCGATGAAAAAGATTAAATAAACAAACGGGTTGAATGTATAAAGGCTTACATTTAACCCGTTTTTGCTGATGCGGCACGATGATTTTCTCACCGTGCCGCGTTTTTTATTATTTAGTTTAGCTGAAATCCTTAATAATTCCGACCGAATATCTGAGTATATCCAATGCATCAACCGGATTGATTTTTTCATCTTTGTTGACATCCGCACGCTTAGCGGCTCTGCCCTGAAGCTGAATAACATTGACCGAATGTTGCAAGACGCGCAATGCGTCGACTGAATTGATAACTCCGTCGGCATTGACATCGCCGATTACTGCATTGCTGTTTTGAACAATTGCAAATCTGCCGAGGCGGTTTGTTTTAAACGTTGCATATCCGGCAAATACGGTGGCGTCAACTTTGACGGCTGTTCCGTCGCTCGTGTCAAGGCTGCATACACTGATAGCAAAGCGGTCAAAATTATCGGGAACCGGAATACTTACGGTCACCGAACCGTCAGGCTGAACCGCAGCATTACCCTTCTTAATTGAAACATCAAACATCTTAGCTTTGACTTCTCCGAAGCTCATGTTTACAAGCTTGAGTGAATTTGCATCACTTGCTTCACTGACTTCAAGCTTTAAATTTTTGTCTGGCCGATTTTTGAATTCAATTTTAACACCCGTCTTGGCGTCTGTAAGTATTTTATCCCCGGCGGAAGAAGCTTCGAGAATTTTTTCGTAATAATCCTCATTTCTTTTCATTTTCCACGTCCAAACCGAGCCGTCGGTTCTTGTGAAAATTACACAGTCGGGGCACTCTGTAAATTCGACAACATTTGTCATAATTTTTACAGGTTTTTCCCCTTCTCTGATTCCCCAGCACAGAGTATAAATAGCACCGTATATTGAAGCATATAAGTTGTTATCTTTGTCAAGATAGAATCTGTCGCTGTTTTTCTTTACATTCGTCAATACGGGAGAACCCAAATCATACTTGCCGTTGCTGCGAGTCACATTACCGAGCATATACAGACTTCCGTTTTTACTGAGGAAGCCGCCAAGCTCTAAATTAAAACGCTCAATATTATCTGCGACTTTTTCGGTTGTACCTTCCGAAGTGATCTCCCAAAGGACGCTGTTTTCATCAATATAAAAATAGCTTGAATAATAAGACAAAACATCCTTTGCAAATTTGCCGCTGCAAATCTTTATCGGCTTATAGTCCGGACTAAAATAATGGGAACCTGTGACGACGTAATATGTGCCGTCTTTTTTATTGTAGATACATTCACCGTATGTTCTTGTCTTCACTATCGATATTACATCGGACGAGACCAAAACGTTTTTAAATAAATCGTCCCCTACCTGATTGGAAACAGAATCATAGCAGCGATAAAGCTCATTAGCCTTTGTCAGGTAGAACATACCGTTAATATCCTTAACATTTTTTGCAACCAACTTAAAATCGTTAAGCTCCCAACAGTTACCTTTATTATCAAGTGCAAGACCCGAAACGGAAATTTCATTGTTTGGGGTAATCTTTACAAAGCCCGTGCCGATTTTTTTAGGAACGCTCGATTTGCCCGCAATAGTCCAAAGATTGCCGTCCTCCGTAAGATAATATGTACCGAAATCGGGGTTTCTTGCAGGAGTATAGGTGTTCATAATAACCTTTGAATTGAATTTGATCATCTGCTTACCGGTATAGAATTTGCCGTCGGCATTATATGAATCTTTTGTAAGCAATTCGGGAATGTTATTCGTTTTCTCGCCCATCGGCTTGTCGGCAGATACGACGGTTACCTCAAAGCTTTTTGACAAGCCCGCGCAAAAAGCGGTTATAGTGGCCACTCCCGCTTTGCCTGTACAAATAACATCCTTGTACTCTTCTTTTGACACCTTAGCAATTTCGGGATCAGAGGACGAATAGCTTATATCCTCTCTGTAATCCTTCATAGCGATTCTGCTGTAAATATCAATGTTTCTTCTTGCATTCTCAAGCATTTCCATGCTGCGATAGCTCTGCAAGGCAAAAACATCTTTTACCGGTGCAGTCCAGCCATCGCCCGAAAGCTTCAAATCCGGTCCTGCATATTCGAGACCCGATACATCACTTACGCCGTCGAAGCCAAAAGCTCCGTTTAAGCTTTCCATTTCAGTAACAGAGATCATCACCGTTTTTATCCGTTCCGGAATCAATAAGCTTTTCAAACAGCCCCGAATCGCTGAAATTGATGTACTGCTCGGATTGACTTGAAACGCACACAGTCGAGTTGACAGCGTATTCACCGTATTTGATTTTGACTGTCTGAGCACCTGCCTGATCTGCTTTGTAGCCGCTCGAAGAATAACCTGTTACCTTCTCCCACTCCGAATTGCTGTTCATCACATAGACTTCAATAGCCGAAGAAAGCGGAGTTCCGAGACTGATAATCGGGTTTACAAATTTAATTTTTATTTTTTCGACAGGCTTATTATCATTTTCTTCTTCCGATAAATCATCTGCATAGGTATACATTGATTTCGGTAAATCCTGAACCGCAAAAGCACCCATCGGCAGTGCCGACATAATCATTAGCACTGCTAAAACCAAAGAAAAAAATTTCTTTTTCATTTATTTTTCCCCCATAGAACAATTTATTTATACTTTCATTTTTTGTAAAATTTGAGATCTACCCTCTCTGCGATACCTCACATGAGAGAATAGTTTTCTTAGTTTCTCCGCTAACACCTCCCGGTTTTGAATGTCCTTAGTCTTTCAAAACCTGTGAACAACTTCTTAAAAAATTTATATGTTGAAAAGAAAAAACATATCAATACCCGACAAAGGATATTGATATGCATATTTTTTAGCTTTTTCTTTTCCCTTGACCTTCTTTTATTTTACCATTAAACTTTCTAAATGTCTATATTAAAGATTAAATATTAAGCAAATCTTAAGAAATCAAGTAAAAACCGTTCAATTAAAATCTTTTTTTCAACGCCTTGTTCAGTGCGATTGAGACTGCCGAGCCGATGACCGTGCAGGCGATCCACTCGATAACGGCATTGAATGTTATAAGCACCGAGATAACGGCAATCACGCTGTTGCCGAAGCTCTGAATATAGTCGGAGTTGTAGAAAAGGAGAAGCAATGCTCCGACAAAAAGAACAGTGTTAATAAATCCGCCGCAGAACGATGTTAAAGCCGTTCCGGTCTTAATGTAATTCTTTTTGCCGAAAGCCTTATAAATCAGTCCGCAGAAAAGACCCATCAGAATTCTCGGTACAAAGCACATAATTGCGGTATAAACAGGATTTATTCCGAAAAGAGTTGTTCCGAAAGTGTCCATACCAAAGCACTGGATAAAGCTCGTTGCGCCGAACATCAGTCCGAGCACCGTTCCGACCGAGGGTCCGCCGACAATGGCGCCGATAACAACGGGAATCATAAGAAAGGTTATGGAAACTGTTCCGATTTTCAGATAGCCGAGCGGTGTGAATGCCATTACAAAAATCAACGCCGTAAGCACTGCGGTAAGTGTGAGCTTATAAATTTTTTCCTTGTTCTTAACTGCCATGATTCATTCTCCAATCAATTACTTTTTCTTTTTTATTTTTGCAAAAATTGCATTTTTTATAACCTTAACCGCTCCGATAAAATCCTTGCGGCAGAATATCAAATCAATTCCGCAGGTTACCGTTAAAACGATAATCCCGACTGCGCATGCATATAGCACCCAGCCGAAATAGCTCTTAGTTCCGAACGACGGAATAAAATGCACAACGCCTGCCGAAATAACAACCGTCAGAATCGAACCCGCCATTCGCTTTAAGAAAAACTTCACACTTCTGTTCAGAATATTCTTTGAAAGATAATAAACATACTGAACCGTTCTGAACGTCATCGCAACAAGCGTGCCGACCGCCACACCGACAATTCCGTAAAAATAAACAAGAATTGCGGAAACGGCTATGTTTATTCCCGCTTCGGCAAATGCGCCGTTACGGGTCTGTTTATAGTGCCCTGCGGCATAAACCACACTGTGATAGGGAATTCTAATCGAATACATCGCATTCGCAAGCACGAGAATATAGCCGAAAAGAGGTCTTATATAATTCGCATCCGTAACGCCCTTCATATAGACGCTCATAAACGGCACTATCAAAAGTCCGGCGCAGGAAAAAAGCACCGTTACAAGATTGAACGACACAAACTCATAAAGATTGAACTTTCTGTTTAGATTTTCGTATTCCTTCTTGGCAATCATGTCTCCGAGAGCTGCCTCAACACCTGCCGAGAGACTGGACGCAACCTTCATAATGCCGTTGACAACGGAATAATAAACCGTATAAACCGACACCTCGGCGAGAGCAAGAGACGATGATATTTTTGAGAAAATCGTAAGAATTACAACGTCGGTATTCAGATTGACGAAATATGCTATGTGATGTCCGAGACCGTCCCAGCGCTGTGCGACGGCTTCGTTATCGGGCTTTGCTTTGCGGTCAATATTATATTTTTTCTTGACGTAAACATTCAAAGCAAGCGGACGCAGGACATAGATAAGCGATGTTGCGAGCTTCAAGATTTGAATTGAAGCACCGAGCTTTATAAAAATCACGACCATTATCGCATTGAGCGTAATTGTGCCTATATGCAAAAACGAGGTGACATATCTCCTCTGATCCGCCTGAACGAGCACGGTATATGTCATGCCGAAATAATACTGTGCAAAGGTGCTCAATCCTATTATTATAACCAGCGAGGCGGTAAATGCCCAGTCAAAATTCTTGTTGACAAGCACGGGGAAAATTGCCGCAAGAACGACCATGTAGCCGACGAAAATATAAGCTATCTTACGAAAAAAGTTTTCCGTCGCCTTTATTATGCTGCTCATCGCAGCATTGTTTTTTTCGGCAAGCGGCTTATAAAGTGCCGCTCTGATAACTCCGCCGACACCTGCCTCAACAAGGGCAATGTAGCTGAGAAACTGAGATATCGAAGAAGTCAGCGCATTGACCTCGGAGCCGTATGTTCCGATAATAAGTCTCGGCACGATAAAGCCGCATATTACCGTCACAAACTCAAGCATCAGCGATGCCGCAGAATTCAGCAGTGCCTTTTTACCCCGCAAGTGCGCCGCCTCCCCTCTTGATATTTTTTATAAATTCAATCCGCTTTTTATCGGATATTCGTTATCCTTTTCCGTAATGCTTCCGTCGCCGTCGGTATCCGCCGCCTTTTTGAAGCCACCCTCAAACGTAAGCATTCCTGCCGCCGCGGCATTTATAAGAACGGCATCGCATCCGTCGGCAACGCCGTCACCGTTGACGTCGCCTTTAATTACAACCGTATATCTTTTTACAAGCACGCCGTCGGCAGTGTAAAGCAAAACCTGTCCGCCCGTGCAAACCTTATCATACTTAAAATAGCCGCCATTCGTTGCTTCAAGATAAAGCTTGAGGTTTGCGGCTCTCTGCGGCAGACCGATTATATAACCGTCAGTTACCGAAACCGTCTGTGATTCGATTGAGATAAGCTCGGGCAATTCCTTCTCGGGCAAATCCTTATAAGTTAGACTGACTGCTCCCGTACCCGTGAGAACCGAGCCTACATAAACCCTGTTTTTGTAAATCGTCATATCAGCCGCCTGGCAGCTTGAGCAGGGCGAACCGCCGAGCTGCTTCCACTCGCCGCCGTCAAGATAAAGTATCTGACTTTCCTCGCCCGAGGCAATGAGTGAAACACAAACCGTACCGTTTTCGGAAATATCCATTGAAGCCTCAAGAATATTTGTTATCGTGGTAGGAACCTCATATTGAGTGACATTTGAATTGCCGTCGACCTTGACTATTATCGGTTTACTGCCCGACGTTGCCGCAATCATCCAGTATTCGCCGTTATATCCGATGCATCTGTGAAGCTTGGATGAGACAAGCGGATTCGGAACCTGAATGCTTTCCCACTGTCCCTCGGTCAGATTATATCTCTTGACCTGTGTATACTGCTTTCCTCCGCCGAAGGAGAAATTACAATAGGTCACATAAATATAATTGCCGACCGTGCTGAGACTCGGATTTGCAAAATAATCGGCAGTCAGCGATGAATTGACATTCGTTACACCGCTTGAAGTAATTTTCTTTATACTCAGCCTTATACCGTCAACCGTCCATGCGCAGTAAAATCCGGAATCTCCGGCAAAAAGCTGCAAATCGTTCGGATAGCTGACCGAGTTATCCGTGTAAACAGTCTGCCACGAGCTGCCTGCGTACTTTGCGAGAACGGGTCTGCCGCTTGAATTGAGGTAGAGAACATAAGGAACATCGTTATAAACCTTAAGCGTCATGCTGTTAACATTTGAAAAAGACGAACCGAGTGCGGTCCATGATGCGCCGTCGTACTTAAGCACCTTGTTCACAAAGTTCCAGTCCTCACGACCCATTATACATGAATAGACATTGCCCATACTGTCGGTATCAACTTTTATTCCGGTTGCCTCCATGGCAATGCTGTTTAAAATACCGTTCCACAAACCGAGTGAGGAGTAATCCGGGAACTCAACATGAAAGCTGATTTGAGATGAATCATTGTTATACTTTACGTCCGAAATAACTATACCGCTGTTTTTACCGTTGGAATAGAAAATCGTTCCGTCAGTGAGCGATGCGTCGAAATCCGCAACGCCGAAGCTTGTCCTGTTACTGTTCGGGTCAAGGGCAGATTTGAACAAATCACCTGCGCTCGCCGTTGTGCTTGTCTCGCCGGGACGGTAAACGTAAAGATAATCGTCGCCCCAGGCATTCGTCTGATTAACAACAGACTTGTTGACCCTGTAAATCAGCAATCCGGACGACGGAATCTTCGTCTCAAATCCGAGATTTGAAAAATTCGTCGTTATCTTCTTTCTGTATTCGAGCATGAAGCTCTCGCTCGCCGACATCGGCGTTTTAATCTCATAAAGTATCGTGTCGGAGTCGGGATCGCTTACCGGGTCGAGCGTGTATGTTCCGCTCCGGGTGATCTGCTGCATCGGTATCCAGCCAAGCTTGTATCGCTGGTAGGAAAGCGGATACTGCATAAAGAAGCTGTTGCTTGCCATGATGTCCCAAACACCGACGGGTGTTCCGTCCGTTCCGCTTCTGCGATAGAGATCCTGCAAACCGACACTGTGTAAAAATTCATGCGTAATAACACCCTGACAAGCCGCTACAGTGCCGGTAACGCTGTATGAATCAATAAGATTATAGTTTCCGAACTGATATTTATTTTTTATCTTTGTCGAAACGTCCGTAACGCTCTTGTGCGGCCACATAAAATCAGAGCCGCTCGGGCACTTGCCCTGAATAATAACGGTAAGATTATCAACAACGCCGGAATATTTATTGTCAAGCTTATCCTCAGGCATCTTTATCTTTCCCGAATTAAAAGCGGCTACAATCTCCTGAATAACGCTGTTATCATTACTGTTGTCATGCGAAGCCACCAGGGTAAGGGGTGTAATCTTATCTCCCTCAAGCTGAGGGAAAATATTATTGACATTCAGCTTTCCTCTTGAAATCTCGGTGATATATTTTTTGAACGAAAAATCAATGTCCGAGCCGACATACATTTTTGACGTATCGTTATAATACATCATTATCTTCTGCGAATTGTCGGTAATTTCCGAGGTTGTGTCCTCGGGGAATTTGACAAAAACGATTAAGTTTGCCATAGTCTCAACCGAGTTTGTCTGTGCCGATGTCGGGAATGTTACGGAAGCTATTATTAAAATAACCGAAAGTAACACGCCTGCAAATGAACGAATAGTTTTCATAACATCACTATCCTGACGTCTTTTTACAATTATATCATTAAATTCCTGTTTTGTCATTAGATAATTAAGACAAAAGCCGCTTTTGGAAAAGAATTATTCTGCGTCCTATTCCAAAAAGCGGCTTGAAAATATCAAAATTTATTAATTATTGCACTGTTATTATTTAATCGGTTCAAAATCCGCCGCGCCGTGCTTGCAAAGAGGACAGATGAAGTCCTCGGGAAGCTCGTCGCCCTCATAGATATATCCGCAGATCTTGCATACAAAGCCCTTTTTGCCTTCCGTCTGCGGCCTTGGTTTAACATTCTTCTGATAGTAGGTGTATGTCATAGTCTCGACATCGGAAATAACTCTCGCCTCGGTAATTGAGCAGATAAACATTCCGTGAGTGTCAAGATCAACATACTGCTCAACCTTCAAGGACATGAACGAGTTGATATATCTCGGCAGAAAAGCAAGTCCGTTATCCGAACGCAGAGGTTCGCTGCCCTCAAATTTGTTTACATTTCTGCCGCTCCTGAATCCGAAATTCTCAAATACGGAAAACGGGGCGTCCACGGAAAGGCAGTTTATATTCATCTTTCCTGTCTGCTTGATGACGTGGTGAGAATAGTTGTCCTTATTGATCGTAACCGCGATTCTGTTCGGAGAATTCGTGACCTGCGATACTGTGTTTACGATAAGTCCGTTATCCTTCTTGCCGTCATTCGACGTTACAACATAGAGGCCGTAGCCGATATTGAAAAGAGCCGTAAGGTCATTTTTGTCAGCCGTTTCGCCGTCCTGTGCAATATAATCACGGCAAAGCTCCTTTGAAAGCTCATCAATCTCATTTGACGAGGCTTCGTTCAACGCCGAACGGATATGAACAACAGGCTCAACGAAATTGATGTTTTTCGATTTCTCGAACATACCCTTCATTATCTTCGCCGCAAGCGGAGCCCATGTGCCGTTCTCAATGAAAGCAACGGTTCTGTTCTTGTACTCCCTCTCGGTCAGGGACTCGATAAAAGTACGCATGAACGGAAAAATATCCGCATTATAAGTTGTCGTCGCAAGAACGAGCTTACCGTAGCGGAAAGCGTCCTCAACGGCCTCCGCCATATCGCAGCGTGCAAGGTCGTTCACAACAACCTTAGGACAGCCGTTTGCTCTGAGCTTATCGGCAAGGATTTCAACGGCTTTTTTCGTATTGCCGTAAACCGAGGTATATGCAATCACAATTCCCTCGCTCTCGATGCCGTATGACGACCAGGTATTATACAGTCCGAGATAATATCCGAGATTTTCCGTAAGGATCGGACCGTGAAGCGGACAGATTTTCTGAATATCAAGCTTTGCAGCTTTTTTGAGAAGATTCTGAACCTGTACACCGTACTTACCACAGATGTTAAAGTAGTATCTTCTTGCCTCGCAAGCCCAGTCATCTTCCTGAGCGTCAAGAGCACCGAATGTACCGAAGCCGTCAGCTGAGAAGAGAACCTTTTCTGTGCTTTCGTAAGAAACCATAACTTCTT
>ERZ859738.1045-NODE-1045-length-14577-cov-1.791833_pt1 | contig 14577 bp, 12 predicted proteins | sample MGYA00510122_ERZ859738 | MGnify/ENA primary metagenome ERZ859738 (study PRJEB30046, sample SAMN00715139) | human gut metagenome | study: EMG produced TPA metagenomics assembly of the A metagenome-wide association study of gut microbiota in type 2...
CCAGGTTGAGGAAGAGGGAGCAATTATTATTAACGCAAAGATTCTTTGCGAGATACTCCGTAAAATTCCCAATCAAACCGTAATATTTGAATCTGACGAAAGAAATCTTGCCGTTATCAGAAGCGGTGACATTAAATATGAAATAATGGGAATTTCTGCTGAAGAATATCCCGAGCTTCCTAAGGTTCAGGGCGGATTTACAATAAATCTTAATAAGAAGCAGCTTGAAGAAATGGTTAAACAAACTATTTTTGCCGTTGCCGTTACAGACACAAAAGTTGTTTATACAGGTATTAAGTTTGAAATTTCAGATAATGAGCTGAAGCTTATCGCTGTTGACGGCTTCAGAATGGCAATCAGAAAGGAATTTATTGATTATAAGGGTGAGGATATAACCTTTATTGTTCCTGCAAAAACCATGAATGAGATAATCAAAATTTCAGTTGAGGAAGAAAACGAAGAAGAGACGGAAATTTCAATCGGCGTAGGCAAGCGTCACATTGTTTTTGAAGTAAACGGCTACAGCGTTATTTCAAGACTTCTTGAAGGAGAATTTCTCAATTATAAACAGACGATACCGACAACGGCAATGACAACGGTAGAGGTTGATACAAGAAGTCTTATAGAAAGCATTGAGCGTACTTCTCTTATTATCACGGACAGAACAAAGAGTCTTATAAACTGCGTATTTGACACAGATTTTATCAGAATATCAAGTATAACGTCATTAGGAACAGCCAGCGACAAGGTAAGCGCAGATGTTGAGGGCAGCAGAGTTGAGATAGGTTTTAACAATCGTTACTTTATAGAGGCTCTCAGAGCCTGTAACACAGACAGGGTTAAAATTATACTTAACGGAGCGGTTTCTCCGATACTTATTCTGCCGACAGAGGGCGACAGCTTTACATTCCTTGTACTTCCCGTGAGGTTGAAGAAAAATGCTTAACAACAGAAAAATAAAGCTCAAAATTAAAGAAAAAGAAGTAATTGAAAAACATATAACAACAGAGTTTATAAGACTTGATGCTTTTTTGAAGCTTTGTGATGCGGTTCAGTCCGGAGGCCATGCAAAAATCGTTATTCAGGACGGTGAAATAAAGGTCAACGGTGAAATCTGCGAGCAGAGAGGAAAAAAACTTCGGGTAGGAGATAAGGTTGAATTTGAACACAAAATTTATGAGATAATATGAGAAGCCGACTATGAATATTGAAAGAGCTGTTATAAAAAATTTTCGTAACATTGAAAATATGGAGTTTGAGCCGAGTAACGGAATAAATGTTATTTACGGTGAAAACGGACACGGAAAAACAAATATTATCGAAAGCATCTGGCTTTTTACCGGATGTAACAGCTTCAGAACAAGGAAAAACACGGAGCTTATAAATAAAAAATCAGAAAGCTCAGAGCTTTTTACCGCGTTTAATTCAAACGGCAGACATCAGGAAGCAAAGCTCATAATTAAAGAAAAAAAAGAGGCATATTTAAACGGTATAAAACAAATTTCACCGAGAAAATTTCTCGGCGAATTTCAGGCTGTTGTTTTTTCTCCGTCTGTTCTTTCCGTAATAAGAGACGGTCCGTCGGAAAAAAGAAAATTTCTTGACATTGCAATAAGTCTTATAAGACCTAATTATGCCGCATTGCTCTCAAAATATAACAAAACGGTTATACAAAGAAATTCGTTATTAAAGCAGATCGGCACCGAAAAAAAAGGCGAAGATTTGCTTTTTGTTTTTGACGAAGAACTGGCAAGGTACGGCGGCAGAATAATTGATTACAGACTGAAATATCTTGATGATTTGAGCAATGCCGCTCCTAAAATTTATTCAGAGATTTCAAACGGCAGAGAAATTATGAATATTTCTTACATAAATTCGCTTAAAGAAACGGGATCAAATAATGTCGAATGGTCTGAAATTCTTTATAAATATCTTTCTGAAAACCATGAAAAGGACATTATAAGACAAGCCACATCCTTCGGACCTCATAAGGACGATCTTGAAATTTTTCTTGACGAAATGAATGTAAGAAATTACGGTTCACAAGGTCAACAACGCTCATGTGCACTTTCTTTGAAAATCGGCGAAGCAACAATATTAAATAACATTTCCGGTGAACAGCCTGTTGCGCTGATGGATGATGTAATGAGTGAGCTTGACGAAAACAGACAAAAATTTTTAATGAAATTTTTTGACGGATGGCAGGTTTTCGTTACATGCTGCGATCCGTCTCACAGAAAAAAAATAAAATCCGATAAAATATTTGAAATTTGTGACGGAAGGATAGTATAAAATGTTTCTTCATCTCGGTCAGGATACGGTTATTATAGAGGACGACATAATAGGTATATTTGATCTTGACACAACGACGGTTTCAAAACCGACAAGAGATTATCTTAAAACGATGCAAAAGGGCGGAAATGTTGTAAATGTCAGCTATGATTTGCCGAAATCATTTATCATTACCTGCAAAAAAAAATCAAAGAAAAAAACAATGTTTATATCACCTATTTCCACAGCAACGTTATTAAAACGATCTGAAAATGTTAATTACCTTAAAGATATAAAATAACAGAAAGGATAAGCTAAAATGAAAACAGGAATCATTGACTGCGGCGGCGGGCTTAGAGATATATACGGCGCAGGTGTTTTTGACTTTTGTCTTGATAATAATATTCCGTTTGATGTTGTAATCGGAATTTCTGCCGGCAGCGCAAATATTGCTTCATTCATTTCAGGTCAGCGCGGAAGAAATTACCGTTTTTATTATGAATATCCTTTCAGAAAAGAATACATGAGTTTTGAAAATTTTATAAATAAAAAATACTATCTTGATCTTGATTATGTCTATGGAGAATTGAGTAACAGCGGTGGAGAAAATCCTTTTGATTTTGAAAAATTCAGTGAAAATAAATGTGAAAAATATATTATTGCAACAGATGCAAAAACAGGTAAGGCGCAATATTTTAATGCTAATGAAATGGATAAAAACAATTATTGGATGTTGAAAGCATCTTCGTGTATTCCGGTAGTTTGCTCCCCTGCTGTTGAAAATGATGTAAGATATTTTGACGGGGGCTTGAGTGATCCGATACCGATCAATTTTGCGATTGAAAAAGGCTGTGAAAAAATTGTTGTTATTTGGACAAAGCCTATTAACGATATGGGAAATTTTAAACTTGATGAAATGGCAGGGCATGCTTTAAAAAAGAATTATCCCAATATTTCTAAGGACCTTTTAAACAGAAAGAAAAAGGTTGAAAAAGCCTTGGAATATGCAAAAAAATTGAGAGATGAAGGAAAGGTTTTGATCGTAAGTCCCGAGAGTATAGGAAAAATGAGTACACTTACTAAAGATAAAGAAGCACTTGACAGGCTATATAAAATCGGATATTCCGACGCTGAGAAAATAATTGATTTTATAAAATAAAAATAAGGCTGTGACGAAACTTTAAAATTTCGCCGCAGCCTTTCTTATTATATTCTATTATCCCATATTTGCAACTGCATTTGTCAGCAATGAATATGCAGAAGAAATATCATTTGATGTTGCAGACGGATTACCGAGAACCGTTCCTGCATTCATGAGCGCAGTTGAATAAGCGTTGAAAGCAGTGGTGCTGTAATCTGCCGAATTATAGGCAGCTAATATAGCAGCATTATAAGCAGTTCGGAGTTCAGTCTTATTTACATAATTTGCATTGATCGTTATGTTATAATAATTGTTATTTTGTCTTTTTCCTCTGAGCGTGATTGTGTAAGCAGAAATCGTAAGCTTCTTTGTACCTTCGGCACAAAGATTATTCTGATAATTGATACTGTTATTATATGCACAACCAACCTTAGCGGAAAGATTAGTTATTGTTGTTGTCGAACCGTCAACAGTCTGCTTGATATATCCGGAAGCAACGTCGTCGCCCTCAATATCGCACTGCCAATAACCGATTTTAAGATTCGGAATTTGATTAAGATTTGTTACACGGCTTGAGTCAACATAGATTGTACCTGTTCCTCCGTTAACGGTGTGAGAATCTTTTGCATTTGATTTATGGCTCCAGCTTCCGTATTCAACGCCGCCGTTAGTCGTATTTGTAAACCAATCGCCTATACTTGTATTTGATGAAGGAGCTGAATCCGTAAAGAAATTCTTTTTACAAATATATGAACCGCCTGTTACATTGTTAAAGCCAATTGCATAAAGAATACCCTGATTGAAAACGTCTGTGCTATATGTATGAGCCTGTCTTATTCCTGCGCCGATTTCATTTGTATTCGGTGAGTAAACATATGAATAAGCCGTTGCTGTTCTCTTTTCACCGTTTTTAAGGGTATATGTTGCAGTCCAAGTTATTGTTTTTCCCGAACCTGCGGCAGGTGAAGAATAAAGCTTACCGGATGAAACAGATGTTGAAAGAGTTCCGTTTGATGAGTTGTTTCCGTTTGTATAGCTGACTGTTGCGTCGCTTACAGAAATGCTGACATCTGTTGCTTTATCGCAATTGAAGAAAATGTTACCTGTTGTTTTAGTTGCACTGTTTGAAAGTGAACCGTCAACCTTATTCTCTCTGTCAACATAATATTGGAATGACTTTGTTGAAGGATTTGTGTAAATGGTTTCGGGAACATAGAATGTTGTTGTTACAACACCTATATCTGCTTTGAGTTCAACATTGATTTTAATTTGAAGTCCCGCATTTACAGAAGCCTGAGAAATGCTGAAACTTCCTGTTTTTGTCTCAAAACCTTTTCTTGAAGCTGTGTAAGTATAGTTGCCTGCACCGAGCTTATAATAATTATCCGAGTTGCAAGCTTTGATAACATTGCCGTTTGAGTCCTTAACAGTTACAGATGTGTCTGTTGAAGGAAGAATAAACTGTACAGTGCTTATTTTTGTATCGGACTTTGTTACAAGGAACGGTTGAGCATAGCAGATACCGCCGTCGCCGAGAACATAAAATCTGACATATGAACCGATTTCGTTTTCAAACTCATTAAGATCAAATGTTATTGTTTCGTTGTCACGGTTAACCTTCTTTTCGGCAACAACCTTGCCGTCGGCAACCATTTTTACAACATTTGCATTGTACGGGTTAATGCTGATCTGATTTGTCTCTTTATCAACATTAACTCTGCTGATCATCGGAAATTCACCTTGTGCCTCAAATCCGTCACCAAGCTCTTGCTCGGTTTTTGCAGTTTTTGAGCATGCAAAGAATGTTCCGTTTTCCATGCTTGTGCGAATATTTGCCTGAGTATTCTCGGGCATAACAAAATACTGAGCATTATTTGCTACATCGCCGAAATCATGTGCATCATCTTCGCAGAAGCCCCAAATGTTTCTTCCGAGAGGTGCGGTACGCTTGAGAGTTTCATCATAAAGATAGCGGTCATTGTGAGTTCTGTTATCCTTTGTATTGACAAGCTCCATACCGATACATGCCGAGTAATCTAAGAAAAGCTTTGAAAACTTTGTTACAAACTCATCATTATAAGTATTTATATCATGTCTGCCCTCTGTCCATTCGCCGACATGGTTGATGTGACAGATACCGCCGGCAGCCTGACTTTTTTTAATTGCACCCTCGGGCCATTTTGCATCAAGCTCAAGGTCACCGTGACCGCAATCCGCATAATAGCTGTTAACATGGCATTTTGTGGTTGATGCACCGTTAAGCTCAATACCGAGAGGAATCTCGGTCATACCGTCGCCGCCTCTGTCTGAGCCTGTTGTAATCTGCTGATATCTTTCTTCGGAAAGCTCATCAATATTTCCGTGTGAAAGATACTGATATCCGAAAATTGAAAGACGTGTCTGATCTTTTGTCCAGGAATAGTTAACTGTACCGTGGTCTGTAAGTGCAAGAGCCTGGTAGCCGAGTGAATAATATTTCTCAATCATATCGTCAAGTTCAATATCGCCGTCGCTTCTGACGGTATGAACATGAGTTGCGCCCTTATATGCCTTCCAGGTGTCCCAATTTACTGTTTCATACGGATTGGTGATATCAAAATCATATTTGCCTATTATGTCGTATGAGGAAGCAAAGGCTGTTGCCGGGATATAAGCAATCATGGCAACAGCCATCATTACACTGAGAATTACAGATAATATTTTACGCATTGAAATTCCTCCAATTTTTTCCTTACGAATAGAATATCACTATTAAACAAAATAGTCAATAATTTTTAATAATAATTCTCAAAATTATATTTTATGCACAAATAGTAACTTTTACTATCAATGTGTGATGATAAAATTATGACCTGATGTTGAAAATTTTATAATTATATGATAATATTCTAATCTGTAAAAGGAGCATTGAAATGGATAAATTTATAATTGCACAGATTTTCGGTTTTGCAGGTCTCGCCTGTTCCGTTTCCGCTTATCAATGTAAAAAGCACAAAAGCGTTATGATTTTGAAAACTTTGAATGAGATGCTTTTTGCTTTTCAATATTTTTTTCTCGGCACTTATACCGGAATGGCGATGAATATAATCAGCTCAGTCAGAAATTTAACTTTTTCCTATCTTGTAAAGAAAGAAAAGAATACTCTTCCCTTCCAGATTTTATTTTGTATGGCATTTATTGTTTCCGGAATTTTTACATGGAAGAATTATCTTAGCCTGATTGTAATTTTTGCAAAGCTTTTGACAACGGTTGTTTATGGAATGAAGAATACAAAATATCTTCGTTTTGCGACGGTTCCTACAAGCATTTTTTGGTTGATTTATAATTTCAGTTGCAAAGCTACAGCCGGAGTTATCTCTGAAATTTTTTCGCTGATTTCATTGATAAGCGCAATAATAAGAATTGATATTATAGGAGAAAAAAATAAAGCAGGTCAGCAATAACTGATCTGCTTTATTCATTTGCGATTTTTTATAAGATTCCGAATAAGTATCTGAAAAACGAAATTATATTTTCATAAAATTTTCTGAAACCTGAAGTTGTTTTTTCTTCTTTTTTATCTTCAATTTTTTCCTCTTGATTAGGTTCTTTTTCATCCGGAATGTCCTGTAATTGCAGCTACAATTTCCGAAAGAGGACGCAACCAGCTTATTACGAAGTCTTAATACTCTCGTCTTGAGAAACGTTTGAAAGAAGCAATCCTGCCTGTTCTATAATTGCAAGGTCGTCTGTATTTATTACGCTGTCATGGTTACAGTCGGCAGCAAGTCTCATTGCCGGAGACGGAGTAAGCATACCGTTTATAATAAAAGAAAGTATTGTTGCATCACGACCGTCGTAAATTCCGTCACCGTTGATATCGCCGAATACTACAACCGTATAGGTTTTAAGAACATTTCCTGTTTTATCGTCAACAATTTTTATTTCATCACCGGTTTTAGCTTTTGAAATATCTTCAATTTCAAAATGTGTTCCGTTCTTTAAACCTATTGATTTATTAACCGGATCGGAAATATTCTCAAGTATATTAAATCCATAAACCAAATCATTTTGTTTTGTAAATGAAAGAGGACCGGAATTCTTAACCAACTCTATATCAACTTTTATTTGTAATCCTGCATCAACGGTTGCCTGAGTAACATTTATTGTTCCAACCTTTGTTTCATAACCGTCTTTGACAACGGTATATGAATATTTACCTGCGGAAACACGGAAATAATTTTCATTATTTATTGGATCAATAATATTGCCCTGCTCATCTTTAAGAGTGAGAGTTGTATCGGAATAAGGAATATTAAACTGGAGTGTGCATTTAGTATACTCTGTTTTTGTTACAAGGAACGGCTGAACATAGCAGATTCCGCCTTTACCGAGAATATAGATACGAACATATGAATTGATCTGATCCTCATAATCGTTGAGGTCGAATGTTATTGTATCATTATCGTTTGCAACGCTCTTTTCACCGATAACATTGCCGTCGGCAACGATTTTTACTGTGTGAGCATTATAAGGATTGATACTGATTTGATTCGTTTCGTTATCAACATTTACTCTGCTGACCATAGGAAACGGTCCCTGAGCCTCAAAACCGTCGCCGAGTTCCCAGTCATTCTTCGAAGTTTTTGAACATGCAAAGAATGTTCCGTTTTCCATGCTTGTACGGATATTTGCCTGTGTATTCTTAGGCATTATAAAATACTGAGCATTGTTTTCAACATCGCCAAAATCATGAGCATCGTCCTCACAGAAGCCCCAAATATTTCTGCCTTGCGGTGCAGTGAGCTTAAGAGTTTCATCATAAAGATAACGGTCGTTATGGGTTCTGTTGTCCTTTGTATTAACAAGCTCCATTCCTATGCAGGCAGAATAGTTAAGGAAGATACTTGCAAATTTTTTTACGAACTCCTCGTTGTAAGTGTTTATGTCGTGTCTGCCTTCTGTCCACTCACCGACATGGTTTATGTGACAAATTCCGCCGGCAGCCTGACTCTTTTTTACCGCATCCTCAGGCCACTTTGAATCAAGCTCAAGATCACCATGACCGCAATCGGCATAATAGCTGTTAACATGGCATTTTGCTGTTGAAGAACCGTTAAGCTCGATACCGAGAGGAACCTCGGTCATACCGTCTCCGCCTCTGTCAGAACCTGTTGTAATCTGCTGATATCTTTCTTCGGTCAGCTCATCAACATTACCGTGTTTAAAGTACTGATAACCGAAAATTGGAAGACGTGTTTGATCCTTTGTCCATGAATAGTTGACTGTACCGTGATCGGTAAGTGCAAGAGCCTGATAACCGAGAGAATAATATTTTTCAATCATATCGTTAAGCTCAATATCTCCGTCACTTCTTACGGTATGAACATGGGTTGCACCTTTATATGCTTTCCATGTGTCCCAATCAATTGTTTCGTAAGGATTTGAAATTGTAAAGTCGTATTGTCCAATCGTATCTCCTGTTGCTGCGAATGCCTGGATTGTAAGTGCTGCAACGCTTGAAAGAACAAGGACGATACTCAAAAGAATTGATAAAACCTTTTTCACGTTTTTACCTCCGAATTACAAAATATTCCTTATATAATATAACAAAAATATTCGAATACGTCAACAATTCATTTGTTATGAATCTAACTTTTTACGTTTTATACAAATGAAATTTTTTTTACTTTTTATAAAATACATTGTGCAGTTTGACTATTTAATATTATTTTATATATCTTTTTTATACAATTCTAATTATATATTATCACTAAATCTTTCAAAAGAAATGGTAAAATAAAAAGAAAGAGGTGATTTAATGGTTTTTAAAAAGAGTATCTCGCTGTTGTTGACTGTTATAACATTTTTTTCGTTTGTATATAATGTTTCGGCATTTGATAATGATAACGTTGATTATAATTTTACAAACCTTATTGTCTTTGCAAAATTTAATGATGAAGAGAAATTTATTGACCGTGATTACGGTGAAACAGTTAGAAAGATTACCGACAATTCATACAATACCGCCGAATATAATGTCTCTGATTATTTTTATTCTGTTTCTTCCGCTAAAGTTAAGATGAAAAGTTTATTTCTTTTCGATAATGGCGGTTCTTTAACGCTTAGCAGAAAAAGAGCTTACTATGCTTCTCAAATCGATGAAAATCCGGAAGGTTATGCAAACAGCCGAGAGCAAGACGAACGTCTGTATCAATTAAAAGAAGATTGGTCACAAGCAATAAATAATTTGGTAAAAAAGAAATTACTGATTACGACGGAAAAGGGAGCAAATACGATTCACAAAAGAAAGAATTATTCCTTGCAAACGGGTCAAAAATCAAAGGGCTTTCTTTAAAAAGCGGATTGGTTTGCTATTTATTAAAAACCGGTATAAAATTTCCGAATAATATGCAGTCAAGTGTTAATAATTGGAATTACAGTGTTGCGGGCGTTCAATATAATAATAAGCCCGATGCCGCAGTATCTCCCGGAGAAGAAATTAAAATAACAGACGGACTTTATATAAATGTTACAGAAATGACCGAGAATGAATTGACGTTTCATATTGAAGGAAATTTCTTCAATTCATCAAGCCTACCTTCTGTAAACGGAGTTGAAATTACAACTTTTCCGGATAAAATCTGTGTGGGAGAGAGCTATAATTTTAATGCAAATGTTTTAGAAAAAAATAATCCGCCTCAGACGATTATTTGGAGCGATGAAAACAATACCGATGATAAAACTAAGATAAATTAAAACGGAAAACTTTTTATCGACGAAAATGAAAAATCAAATGAAATTACAGTAATTGCATCATATGAAAATAATTTTTCAGACAAGAAAATTATTTCAGTTGAAAGAAAATCGCATGATTTTGAATATCATAAAGCCGTAAAAGCAACGTGTGAAACCGACGGCAATTTTGAATATTATCATTGCCGTGAATGCGGAAAGTATTTCGTTGATATGGGCGAAACTTTTGAAGAAACCACAATTGAAAATATGATTATAAAAAAGACAGGACATATTCCCGGAGAATGGAAAGTTGTTAAACCGGCAACCTCTGAAGAAAATGGAATTATGGAGCAAAGATGTGTAGGCTGCAATAAAATGATGGCTTCAAAAGAATACGGTTTTTATCCTGAAAACCCGAAAGAAAATGTGAAGTCTTTTCTTAGTAATTTTAAAAATCTTATAAAAAAGTTTTTTAAAATTATAAAAAATATTTTAATCGGAAGATAAAAAAATCGACACGACTTTTTGCCGTGTCGATTAAAATTATTATATGATTATGCCTTGCCTGCGCAGCCGAGAACTGTGTTGATCTTGTGCTCAACCATTCCCTCAATTGCCTCACGAGCGGGCTTGAGATACTGGCGAGGATCGAAATCGCTCGGATGCTCAACAAAGTGCTTTCTGATAGCTGCGGTCATTGCAAGACGAAGGTCTGAGTCGATGTTGATCTTGCAAACTGCCATTGTTGCTGCCTGACGGAGCATATCCTCGGGGATACCGATAGCGTCCGGCATGTTTCCGCCGTACTTGTTGATTTCCTCAACAAACTCGGGGATAACAGAAGATGCACCGTGAAGAACGATCGGGAAACCGGGAAGTCTCTTTGATACTTCTTCAAGAATGTCAAAACGAAGCTGCGGCTTCTGACCGGGCTTAAACTTGTATGCACCGTGGCTTGTGCCGATAGCAATGGCAAGCGAATCAACACCTGTACGTTTTACGAAATCCTCAACCTGATCGGGATTTGTGTATGAAGCGTCCTCAGCGTTAACGTTGACTTCATCCTCAACACCTGCAAGCTGGCCGAGCTCACCCTCAACAACAACACCGTGAGCGTGTGCATAGTCAACTACCTTTTTTGTAAGAGCAACGTTTTCCTCATAGGGAAGAGAAGAGCCGTCGATCATAACAGATGTAAATCCGCCGTCGATGCAAGCCTTGCAGGTCTCAAAATCCGGACCGTGGTCAAGGTGAAGGGCAATCGGAAGACCCGATTCCTCAACAGCAGCCTCAACGAGCTTTACAAGATAGAGGTGATTTGCATAAGCACGGGCACCCTTGGAAACCTGGAGAATAAGGGGAGCGTTGAGCTTCTTTCCTGCTGCAACGATGCCTTGAATGATTTCCATGTTGTTTACGTTGAAAGCGCCGACGGCATAGCCGCCTTCATAAGCGTCTTTGAACATTTTTGTGGTTGTTACAAGTGGCATAAAAAACACTCCTTTGTTTTATTACAGGATAATTATATCATTTTTATCCTTTTTGTCAATGTGAAATTGATATAAAATTAACGTTCTTCAAAAGGATTTAGAAACTGTTTATAAGACGTTAATTATTTGATAATATCTGTACCCATATACGGAACAAGAACCTCGGGAATCGTAACTGTTCCGTCCTCATTTTGGTAGTTTTCGAGGATTGCTGCGGTGGTTCTTCCGATAGCTACACCCGAGCCGTTGAGAGTATGAACAAGCTGCGCCTTGCTCTTGGGGTCTTTTTTAAATCTGATAGCAGCACGTCGAGCCTGGAAGTCCTCAAAATTGGAGCATGAGGAAATCTCAACATATCTGTTGTAGGACGGCATCCAAACTTCGATATCATATGTCTTTGCCGATGAAAAACCGATATCACCCGTTGAAAGACAAACAACACGATAAGGAAGACCGAGAAGCTGAAGAACTCTTTCTGCATCGTTCGTAAGCTTTTCAAGCTCATCATAAGAAGTTTCGGGGTCGACGAATTTAACAAGCTCAACCTTGTTGAACTGGTGCTGGCGTATAAGACCTCTTGTATCACGGCCTGCAGAGCCCGCCTCCGCACGGAAGCAAGCCGAATAAGCACAATATTTAATCGGAAGCTTGCTGCCGTCGAGAATCTCATCTCTGTGCATATTCGTTACGGGAACCTCGGCTGTCGGAATAAGAAATAGATCGTCGGTTGTTTTGAAAGCATCATCCTCAAATTTAGGAAGCTGACCGGTACCTGTCATTGAAGCTCTGTTTACAAGGAACGGAGGAAGAATTTCCGTATAACCGTGCTCTGTATGGGTATTGAGGAAAAAGTTGATAATTGCTCTTTCAAGTTTTGCACCGAGGCCTTTATAGAAGTGAAAACGTGCTCCTGTAACTTTTGCGGCTGTTTCGGGATCAAGAATACCGAGATCAGCGCCGATATCCCAGTGTGCCTTGTATTCAAAATCGAACTTTCTCGGCTCGCCCCAACGACGAATTTCAACGTTTTCGCTGTCGTCCTTGCCAATCGGAACGCTCTTGTTAGGAATATTCGGAAATTCATAGATAAGCGATTTCTGTTTCGCATCAAGTTCGGCAATCTTAGCGTCGTCCGCTTTTATCTTTGCTTTTATTTCGTTCATTCTCGACATAATTTCAGAGATATCGCCGCCATCCTTCTTAATCTGAGGGATTTTCTTGCTTGCGTCGTTCTGCTCTTGCTTGAGAGCGTCGGTCGCCTTCATAAGCTCACGACGTTCTGCATCAATTTCAAGAACCTCATCAACAACAGCGTCCATATCCTTATTTCTTGTTTTCATTGCCGCTTTGACCATTTCAGGGTTTTCACGAATAAGTTTGATGTCTAACATTTATATCACTCCAATTTATTATTTACCGTAATTTTCGAGTTTCATTGCGAGACCTTCAAGATCGTCCTTGTCAAAAAATTCTATTTCAAGTACGCCTGCGTCCTGCTTTGCCTCTTTTATTTTAACTTTTCTGCCGAGGTTTTCAACCAAAGCAAGTTCAACCTCGCTGAAAAATTTATCTCTGATTTGTTTTTTCGAAGCCTTCGGAACCTTTTTTGATTTTTTAACAAGAGTCTCAACGTCACGAACCGAAAGATCTTCTTTAATAATCATCTTTGCAGTTTGAAGAATCATATCGTCACTGTCAAATCCGAGCAAAGCCCTTGCATGGCCGGGTGAGATAAGATTATTCTTTACCATTTCTTGCACTTCATTCGGAAGCTTGAGAAGTCGCAGCGCATTTGCAACTGCCGGACGGGATTTACCGACCTTTTCTGCCGCCTGCTCCTGCGTAATTTTAAGCTCGTCCATCATATACCGATAACCGAGAGCTTCTTCAAGCGGGTTGAGGTCCTCACGTTGGAGGTTTTCAATCATCGCGATTTCTATTACTTCTTCATCGGTAAGCTCTTTAATTACAACGGGAACCTCTGTAAGTCCTGCGATTCTTGCCGCTCTCCAACGCCTTTCGCCTGCAACAAGCTGATAACTTCCGTTCGCAAGCGGACGAACAACAAGCGGCTGAAGAACTCCGTGCTGTTCTATGCTTTCGGCAAGTTCTGAAAGAGCCTTTTCATCAAAATCCTTACGAGGCTGATTGTGATTGGGCTCGATTTCCATAATTCTGAGCTTATTGACGGAGGAATTTATTTCTTCAACGGAGTTGTCGGCAAAAAGGGAGTCAAGTCCCCTACCCAATCCGCTTAATTTTTTTGCCATATTCAGGATACCTCCTTACCGTTTTGTTTAAGAAATTCATCTGCGAGCGCATCATATGCCATTGCGCCCTTTGAATTCTTGTCATAATAATATATCGGCAGTCCATAGCTCGGAGCTTCGGAAAGCTTAACGTTTCTCGGAATTGCCGTGGCATATACTTTCTTCGGGAAAAATCGCTTTAATTCCCCTACTACCTGTTGAGTCAGATTAAGCCGACCGTCATACATTGTTAAAAGAACGCCTTCCATATCAATATGCGGATTGTAAAGTCTCTTGACCTGACGAATGGTGGATATAAGCTGTGAAAGACCCTCAAGCGCATAATATTCGCATTGAATCGGAACTAAAACCGTATCTGCAGCACACAAAGCATTAAGCGTTATTAGTCCGAGCGACGGCGGACAGTCAAGAAAAATAAAATCAAAATCCGCTTTAATCGGTGCAACAGCATTTTTTATTTTGCTTTCACGGTGCTGCATATCAACAAGCTCAAGCTCAGCGCCTGCAAGGTTCATATTTGATGGCAAGACCCAGAGATTTTCAAACTTTGTTTTTATCATTGCTTTCTCAATCGCCAACGAATTAACTATAACATCATATGATGAGGTTTCAAGCTCTCTTTTGTTGATTCCGAGACCGCTTGAAGCGTTACCTTGAGGATCGATATCCATCAAAAGAACTTTTTGAC
>ERZ859738.1056-NODE-1056-length-14451-cov-2.276118_pt1 | contig 14451 bp, 8 predicted proteins | sample MGYA00510122_ERZ859738 | MGnify/ENA primary metagenome ERZ859738 (study PRJEB30046, sample SAMN00715139) | human gut metagenome | study: EMG produced TPA metagenomics assembly of the A metagenome-wide association study of gut microbiota in type 2...
TCCATCGCCACCTTAGTCTGTCCGATTCCGTCGAGGAATTGCTTCATGGTATAGAAGATTCCCATGAAGAGCACTGATGCCAGATTCACCAGAAAGTAAGGGCGGATAAGCTCCAGCAGTTCCTCCGGCTGTCCGATATGTGCCAGATTGAGATAGAGCAGGATGAGGGCAAGGGTGAAGATGCCTCCCGTCAGCATGTTGGCAAGGAAGGAGTTGCGTACCTTCTGACCGATGACGTCGGTACGTTCCTCTCCGTAGAGTCTGCCGATGATAGGGGTGAGTCCGTAGGTGAATCCCATATAGGATACGAATACAAGACCGAAGATATTGTTTACCAGTCCTGCTGCCGCCAGTTCGGGAGTACTGTGATGACCGATCATCAGCGTGTCGGCGAATCCCAGGATGATGGTTCCCAGTTGTCCGATGATGATAGGAAATCCTATCGAGAGCAGTTCGCGGTAATGATGTTTCTTGTGCATTGTCATTGCTTTACTATGGTTGTTTATATTGCTTTTTAATTACTAATCTTTTTCTTGATGTTCTGAACTTCCGTTTGGATGTGCAAAGTTACTGCTTTATTCAGTAACTACCAAATTTTTCATTCAGAAAAAGATTTTTTCTTCCTTTTATTTGGAGTTGTCGGATAAAAGTACTATTTTTGCATTATCAATCAACTGACAATCAGATTTATAAACCAAAAACAATTATACCGTTATGAACAACATTCCATTAGTATTTTGGCTCATCCCGATAGCCAGCGTTGTAGCATTGGGTATGGCATGGTTCTTCTTCCGTTCGATGATGAAGGAAGATGAGGGAACCGACAGAATGAAAGAGATTGCGGCGCATGTAAGAAAAGGTGCGATGGCTTATCTCAAGCAGCAGTACAAGGTGGTGACCATCGTCTTTGTGGTGCTCGCCATCGTCTTCGCCTTCATGGCTTACGTACTGAAAGTGCAGAATCCGTGGGTTCCGTTCGCATTCCTTACGGGTGGTCTCTTCTCCGGACTGGCAGGCTTCTTCGGAATGAAAACGGCTACCTATGCTTCAGCACGTACCGCCAATGCAGCCCAGCACTCTCTGAACAAAGGACTGCGCGTGGCTTTCCGTAGCGGAGCTGTTATGGGATTGGTCGTTGTCGGATTAGGTCTGCTCGATATTTCCTTCTGGTATATATTATTGGATTATTGTATTCCGTCAGATACCTTGAATCCTTCCGCCAAATTATGTGTCATCACCACTACCATGCTTACTTTTGGGATGGGAGCCAGCACGCAAGCGCTTTTCGCCCGTGTAGGAGGTGGAATCTATACCAAGGCAGCCGATGTGGGTGCTGACCTGGTAGGTAAAGTGGAAGCCGGAATTCCGGAAGACGATCCCCGTAATCCTGCTACCATTGCCGATAATGTGGGTGACAATGTAGGTGACGTAGCCGGAATGGGCGCCGACCTCTACGAGTCTTATTGCGGTTCTATCCTGGCTACCGCCGCTTTGGGCGCAGCCGCCTTCATTGGTTCGGATGATACTGTAATGCAGTTTAAAGCGGTCATTGCGCCTATGCTGATTGCAGCTGTAGGTATTTTACTCTCCATCATCGGTATTTTCGCTGTCCGTACCAAAGAAGATGCAGGAATGAAAGAGCTACTCGGTTCATTAGCTACAGGAACCAACTTAAGTTCTGTGCTGATTGTTGTTGCCACTTTCCTTATCCTTTGGGCCTTGGGACTGGAAAACTGGGTAAACATCTCTTTTGCTGTGGTAGTGGGATTAATAGTAGGGATCGTTATCGGTCGCTCTACCGAATACTATACTTCTCAATCTTATAAACCTACACAACGATTGGCCGAAAGTGGAAAGACAGGTCCGGCTACCGTTATCATTTCCGGTATCGGACTAGGTATGGTTTCCACCACTATCCCGGTACTGGCAGTAGTAGTAGGCATCATCTTATCCTATTGGCTTGCTTCCGGGTTTGATTTCGCCAATATTTCCATGGGGCTTTACGGTATTGGTATTGCTGCCGTAGGTATGCTCTCAACATTGGGAATTACCCTGGCTACCGATGCTTACGGACCAATTGCAGACAATGCCGGCGGTAATGCCGAAATGAGCGGATTAGGTAAAGAAGTACGCAGGCGCACTGACGCACTCGACTCGTTGGGTAACACAACTGCTGCCACCGGCAAAGGTTTTGCTATCGGCTCTGCCGCTCTGACCGGATTGGCTCTGTTAGCATCCTATGTAGAAGAAATCCGTATCGGATTAACCCGGTTGGGGCAGACCATTCTGGAATTACCAAACGGCATTACCGTAGATGTTCATAACGCCAGTTTCACTGACTACATGCTTTATTACGATGTAACCCTGATGAACCCTAAAGTGCTAAGCGGCATGTTTTTGGGCAGTATGATGGCATTCCTGTTCTGCGGTCTGACCATGAATGCAGTGGGTCGTGCAGCAGCCCACATGGTAGAGGAAGTACGTCGCCAGTTCCGTGAAATAAAAGGAATTCTGACTGGAGAAGCCGAACCCGACTATGCCCGTTGTGTACAAATCTCCACCAAAGGAGCACAACGTGAAATGGTATTCCCGTCTCTATTGGCTATCATCGCTCCGGTTGCTACAGGATTAGTGTTTGGAGTTCCCGGAGTCATCGGTCTGCTGATTGGTGGGTTGTCCTCCGGTTTCGTGCTTGCCATTTTCATGGCCAATGCAGGAGGCGCATGGGATAACGCCAAGAAATATGTAGAAGAAGGCAATTTCGGCGGTAAAGGAAGTGAAGTTCACAAAGCAACGGTTACCGGTGACACGGTAGGTGACCCGTTTAAAGATACATCCGGTCCCAGTTTGAACATTTTGATTAAACTGATGAGTATGGTTGCCATTGTAATGGCCGGACTGACAGTTGCTTGGAGTTTGTTCTAATAGAAAAGCAGAAAGCCGCTTCAGAGGAGGCGGCTTTCTAACTTTAAAAAAGATTCTGATAAACTATTTTTTAATACTTATCCGGATTTCCATTACTACAAAATGAATGAATATGTCAAAGAAATCACAAACTATTTTTAGTCAAAACATTACAATTGAGTTTGTTCAAGATTTCCATGCATCGCTCCACATTAGACGGACGGATAACCACATGTGCCGTATCTCCCTGAGCAAAAGCATACATATATTCAATAAAGATATTCTCTGCTGCCAGATAGTCCAAAACTTTAGCCAAAGAACCAGCCACATTCGGGCAACTGATACATACCACATCGGTCAGCATCACGGCAAAATTCTCGGCACGAAGTACTTCCACCGCTTTTTCCACATCCGATACAATCAAACGAAGAATACCAAAATCAGTAGATTCCGCCATGCTGAACGCATGCATATTGATATCATACTTTGCCAATGTCTTGGTTACGTCATTTATCCTTCCGGTCTTGTTTTCCAGAAAAACAGATAATTGCTTAATTGTCATATTGCGTACTTTTTCATTTTAAAATTCGGTTGTCTATCACACGTTTACTCTTGCCTTCACTACGGGCAATACTGTTAGGCTCCATCAGCTTCACTTCAGCACTGATAGAAAGAACGCTCTTCAATTTGTCACTCAGCGCTTTCTTCATAGCCAGCATACGTCCCATATCGTCCGAGAAGAAGTCTTTGCGGACTTCCACTTGTACCTGCAAAGAGTCAAGATTATTCTTCCTATCCACCACCAGCATATACTGAGGTTCAAACTGCGGCATATCCAGAATAACACTTTCCACCTGAGACGGGAATACATTGATGCCACGGATAATAAGCATATCGTCACTACGGCCTACAATACCCGACATACGAATATTGGTTCTTCCACACGGACATTCACCCTCCATCAGGGAAGTCAAGTCCTTCGTACGATAGCGCAATAACGGCATACCTTCCTTGGTCAGAGTAGTAAACACCAATTCTCCCACTTCTCCATTCGGAAGACGTTCCAGCGTTTCAGGGTTAATGATTTCAGGATAAAAATGATCCTCATTGATATGCGAACCATGTTGTTCCTGGCATTCATAAGAAACACCAGGGCCCATAATTTCACTCAATCCATAAATATTGTAGCCTTTCAAGCCCAGCCGCTCTTCTATTTCCTTACGCATACTCTCCGTCCATGGCTCGGCTCCAAAGGCTCCTATACGGAGGCCGATATCTTTCTTGGTAAGCCCCATACGTTCCACCACTTCTGCTAAATAAAGAGCATAAGAAGGAGTACAGGCAATACCGGTTATACCCAAGTCACGAATCAGACGAACATGCTTTTCCGTATTTCCGGTAGAAGCCGGGATAACAGTCGCCCCCAGATTCTCCACACCATAATGTGCACCCAGCCCACCAGTGAATAACCCATAACCATAACTGACAGAAAAAGTATCATTACGAGTAACCCCATAGGCCGAAAGACAACGCGACATTACTTCGGACCATACGGACAAGTCACGACGTGTATATCCCACAATGGTAGGATTCCCGGTTGTGCCCGAAGAAGCGTGTACACGTACAATTTCCGAAGCAGGAGCAGCCTGAAGTCCATAAGGATAATTATCACGTAAATCCTGTTTGGTAGTAAAAGGAAGTTTTACAATGTCTTCAATAGTCTGAATATCATCCGGAGATAAATCCATCTCCTGCATCTTGTTACGATAAAAAGGGACATTATGATAAACCAGGTTCACCAACTTGTTCAGGCGTTTTCCCTGCAGAGCGCTCATTTCGTCCCGGCTCATGCACTCTTTATTTTTGTTCCAAATCATAATAAATAATTTTTCAATGTGCTAATTAGCCAATGTACTGGTGCACAAACACACCATATGACAATCGGCACATTATCCTATTAGCACATTATTTTCAATGATCTTCATGAAAAGCTCTCATGCGTTCTTCCATCACCGGATAAAGTTCCTCACGCATTCTGGAAGTACAGGCGCGGACACCTTCCTGCTCGCTACCGGTAGTAGAAAGCGAGATGCTGCTTACCCCATAATACAATAACTCCCGGAGCAATTCACCCCCTGTCATATTTCCGTAACCTATGGTAAAGAAGAAACCATCTCCCACCACCTGGGTAGCATCATAATCATATACGATATGGAAACCATTGTCGGTAAATATTTTCTTCATGCGTTCCGCACGACGGGCATATTCGCGGGTATCTTCCACAAAATTGATTTTACCTTCGGTGGACAGACGAAGCATCTCAGCGTATGCATACTGAGTGGAAGCCGTACATCCCGAAGTAATCATATAAAGGATGGAAGCAATCAGTGTAGGACCGAATACCCCTGCATCTTTATACCGTTCTGCTAATGCAGGGAACTGGCGGTCGAACAGTTTGTCGCTGATACATGTCAATGCCATACGCTGTCCGGCATAACTGAATATCTTGGAAGAAGAAAGCATCAGGATATAATTATCCGTATATCTTGCCACAGTAGGCGGATAGGGCGGTTCGAAAGGATGTCCCATATCCCGACGGAAATCCATGCAGAAATAAGCGAGGTCTTCCATGACAATCACATCGTATTGGGTTGCCAGTTCACCGATTATCTGCAACTCCTCCTCTTCCAGACAAATCCATGCCGGATTATTCGGATTAGAATAGATAATCGCTGCTATATCGCCTTTACTCAGGAAACTTTCCAATTTCTCACGCAAGGCCTGTCCACGATAATGATAGATATCAAATTCTTCCCACTCCACGCCGATAATGCGAAGCTGGGATTTCTGAATAGGAAATCCGGGATCAATGAACAATACCTTGTCTTTCCCCGGAATACGCTGCGTACAGGCTATGAACGAGCCGAATGAACCGGCCACCGACCCGGTGGTAGGTACACAAGCGCGCGGAGAGATTTCCAGATTCAAGAAAGCTTTTACAAAACGGGAAGCCTCCTTTTTCAACTCGGGCACTCCTGCGGCAGCCGGATATTGCGATCCGACTCCCCTGTCTAAAGCGGCTTTCTCCGCTTCAATCCCTATCTGATTGGCTGCAAGGCCGGGAGATCCCTGATCCATACGGATAAAAGGAATCCCCGTTTCCTTTTCCAGATACTGGGCTACCAGCAGCACATCACCGATAGTAGCCTGTGCAAGATTGGCGATGTGCAGTTCCTTCACCGCCTTCTCCACTAATTCTTCACTAAATATCTTCATGGCACTACCAGTTCTTTACCGCATTCAAGCCTATATCAAAAGCCTTCTGATTCATTTCAACAATCTTCTCACCTTTTGCGGCAAACACACGCCCTATGCTTTCGCGCAACTGTTCCGGTGATACGATCTCAATATACTTCGCAGCCATGCCCAGCAGAATCACATTCGCGCATTTAGGCATACTGTTTTCTTTTGCCATATCCTCTATTTCCAACTTCACCACATGCGGAAGACTTTCCAAAGTTCTCATCAGATCCACTTCTTCAGGATAGTCGGGAATGTTCTTGAAAGGATTAGCAGAAGTAATCACCCAACCTTCTTCCTGCAAGTAAGGCAGATAACGCAACGCCTCCATCGGTTCCATGGAAATAATCAGATCTGCCTCACCCTGAGCAATCAGATCCGAATAAATCGTTTCGTCGGATAGACGCAGATTAGACTGTACATCTCCTCCGCGCTGGCTCATACCGTGTACCTCAGCCTGCTTCAAATTGATGCCTTCTGCCGTAGCAGCTTCTCCTATAATAGTAGCGATAGTCAGGATACCCTGTCCTCCTACGCCCGAAAGTATGATATCTTTTCTCATGCCTTATCTGCTTTTTTCTGTCTTAGTTTACGATTCAATGTCTGGATACATTCTCTGCGCGGAATAATGACAGACACCCCTTTATATTCTATTTCCTCACGAATGGTACGGGTGATTTCTTCCATATTCTTTGGTAATGGAACCACCACACGCACATGTTCGGGTTCTACCCCTAATCCCAGGCAGATCGCCTCAAATTTGTTCGTACCGGCAGAGTCCTGTCCACCGGTCATGGCAGTAGTCAGGTTATCCGAAATCACCACAGTGATATTGGCACGGTCATTCACCGCATCCAGCAGACCGGTCATACCGGAATGAGTGAAGGTAGAGTCACCGATAACCGCAATGGCCGGAAATACCCCTGCATCGGAAGCACCTTTGGCCATGGTTATGGAAGCACCCATATCCACACAACTGTCGATAGCACGGAACGGGGGCAACGCACCTAATGTATAGCAACCGATATCACCGAAAATGCGTGCATCCGGATATTCCGCAGCCACCTTGTTCAATGCATCATACACATCCCGATGACCACATCCCTGACACAATGCAGGCGGACGCGGCATCACCACCTGAGGTTTACCAAACGGACGTTTGATTCCCCATCCGATTGCCTCGCCCACATTATCCGGAGTCAATTCACCGGTACGCGGCAAAGTTTCGGTCAGGCGTCCCTTGATCTCATAGTCTGAGGAAAGAATCGCTTTTACCTGCTCTTCCACAAACGGCTGGCCATCTTCCACTACCAAAACATATCCGCAACGGTCTGCCATCGTCCTGATTTCGTCAGCCGGCAACGGATATTGCGAAACTTTCAATACCGGAATATGGCAACCATCCGTATCTGCCTCTTTCACATAATTATAACCGATACCGCAAGCTATCACTCCGAACTCATAATCATATTCGGGATTCAACCCTTCCAGATAATTATAAGGAGATTTGGAGGAAGCTTCTTCCAGTTTTTCCTGCTTTTTCACTAAATCCAGATATTGTTTACGCGCATTACCCGGCAGCAATACCCAGTGGGCACGTTCATGATCAGGATTCAACTGATTTTCCTCACGGATATCGGCTACTTCCACACCGGCACGCGAATGTGCCAGACGGGTAACCACACGCATCAGCACCGGCAACTTCAGTTTTTCCGATAGTGTATATGCGTAATCCATCATATCGTATGCTTCTTGTTGGGAAGACGGTTCCAGCATGGGAATCATAGCAAATTTTCCATAAAAGCGTGAATCCTGTTCGTTCTGTGACGAATGCATGGAAGGATCATCGGCAGCCAGCACTACCAGCCCACCGTTCACGCCGGTTATGGCAGAATTGACAAACGCATCGGCAGCCACATTCATACCTACATGTTTCATACATACCAAAGCACGCTTTCCCGCGTATGACATACCCAGCGCAGCCTCCATGGCCGTTTTTTCATTGGTACACCAAGTGCTGTGCAGTTTTCTTTCCTTTGCTAAAGGATTATTCTGGATAAACTCCGTGATTTCAGTGGACGGTGTACCCGGATAGGCATATACACCCGATATGCCGGCATGTATCGCTCCGAGGGCAATTGCCTCATCGCCCAACAATAATTTCTTTTCAGCCATTATCTATTATTTTATTAATTGTTTTATATCAATGTAAAGGGGTCGGCATCATCCAGTACCGGAAATTTCTTCCGGAAAGCCTGCAATGCCTCCATATCTATATCAGCCGACACCGCGCTTTCCCTGCTCCACGGACATTCGGCTATCGTCTTTCCGTAGGGATCGATGATGGCGCTGCCACCCGAATATTCACAGGCAGGATCAACTCCCATGCGGTTCACTCCGGCTACATAACACTGATTTTCAATAGCCCGCGCACGAAGCAGCGCGCTCCAGGCATCCACACGGGGGGTAGGCCAGCTTGCCACATAAAGTATCATGTCATAATCACCCAGGTTACGTGCCCAAACAGGGAAGCGAAGGTCATAACATACTTCCAACAGGATACGTACCCCACGGAAGTTCACCACCACACGCTCCGTACCGGCGGTGAAACGCTTGTGTTCGCCCCCAAAGGTAAACAGATGCTTCTTATCATAATGCTGCACAGCTCCATCCGGATGGACAAAGTAAAAACGATTATAATAATTTCCATTCTCACATACCGCTACACTGCCTGCAATAGCACAATTCCGCTCGGCTGCCTTGCGCTTCATCCAGTGAAGTGTTTCGCTGTCGGCGCTCTCCGCAATTCCTTCGGGTTGCGTACAAAAACCGGTGGAAAACATTTCGGGTAAAACAAACAAATCAGAATCCGGCAGACAGCTTATTGCCTCGTCGGCCCTTGCTACATTAGCCTGTGGATTGGCCCATTCTATATTTCTCTGTAGAATTGTTATTTTCATTGTTTTTCATATTATAAGACCCACAAAGGTAACAAATATAATAAGATAGCAAGCATTTTATTACTAACTATTTCCTTTCACGCCCCTTTTTCTTACATGTTTTCATAAATATTCCCTATTTATTCTACACAAAAAAAGAGGAAGCGTCCTCTCCCGAGATTACGCTTCCTCCATCCATACTAATTAAATCTTAACTTTGCAGTCTGAAGACTACAGGAACAGTGTATTTCACCCTCACTGCTTTTCCTCTTTGCTTGCCGGGCTTCCATTTTGGCATGGAACTGATCACGCGGATTGCTTCCTTGTCCAGATACGGATCCACGCTCTTCACCACTACCGGATTCAGAATCTCGCCATGAACGCCCACAATAAACTGTACCACAACCTTACCTTGAACTCCCTGCTCGGCACTGACGGTAGGATATTTGATGTTTTCGCTCAGATACCTCATCAAATCAGCATTACCGTTACGAAATACCGGCATTTCTTCCACCACCACAAATTCCACATTTTCATCCACTACTTCCTCGGGTACTTCAACGGGAATCGGTATGATAACAGGAGCATCCGTAGGGTCTGAAGCTGCAATATCGGTTTCTGTTTCCGTCGAGTTATTATCCACTATATTGAGCTCTTCCGGATTGACGGCAGCCGGCGGAGGCGGTGGTGGCAGAGGTTTATCCTGATTGTAGGTTACAGGAACTAATTCTTCAAAGAAATCCGGGTCACTGACTAGATCACTGATCGTATAAGTTACATTACGTTCAGTCCATTCGAACGAAACAAACATAAACGACAGCGTCACAATGAAACCCATGAACAGCCAACGGGACTTGCCCTTTTCAAGGTCGGCTCTTCGTGTTTTTTTCACTTCCATAACAAGTGTTTTTAAATTAGACAATATGTGAGTAAAAATCTCAGTGTCCGCTTTTAAACTGGAAGTAAGATAGTTAAAATATAGATAAGTTAAAAGAAAAAGGAGCGTCTTATATTATTTTTTAATATAAAACACCCCGAATTCAATTCCGTTAAACAATTAATTAAAAATCAGCTATTTATTTAGTTAATATTCAATTTTACGTTAACATATCCTGCTTACTCTACAGCAATGCAGGTTTCTGCCGAACCATCGGTTGGTTCATCTCTTCTACGAAAGAAATCCGCCAATACAGACATCTTTTATCACAAACTCACCATCTCCTGCAGAATACCTACCGCAGTCTCTACCGTTTCCACATTCTTGACTACCATACTACGCTTGCCGTTCTGCTCACGCAAATTGCAGTAACGCGGATTCTTGCTCATGTAATCAATCACCTTGCCAAAAGCCGCACTTTGATAATAAGGACTTTCCTGATTACTGATAAAGAACAAAGTCATTCGTCCGGCTTTCAAGAATACTTTTTCCACCCCCAACCGTTTAGCCAATCTGCGCAAAGGTACGATACGCAGAAGTTCCAGCCCTTCGGGAGGAACCTTTCCGAAACGGTCCTCCAACCGTGCCTTGAAAGCGAGCAGGTCCTTATCCAATTCCAATCCGTCCAGTTCACGATAAAGCAACATACGTTCGCTGCTGCTGGGGATATACTCATTAGGGAAAAGCAATTCCAAATCACTTTCCACCTGACATTCATCCACAAAGTTCTCGCCACTGATTTTCTCTTCTCCCGCTGCCTGCAACTCCTCTGCGTAAAGATCGGCAAACTCATCCTCTTTCAATTCCTTCACCGCTTCAGCCAATATCTTCTGATAAGTTTCATAGCCCAAATCGGCAATGAAACCACTCTGCTCCGCCCCCAGCATATTTCCTGCTCCACGGATATCCAAATCCTGCATGGCTATATGAATACCGCTGCCCAGATCACTGAAATTTTCAATGGCTTGAAGACGACGCTTTGCCTCAGGAGTCAGTGAAGTCAACGGAGGCGCCAACAAATAACAGAATGCTTTTTTATTGCTTCTTCCCACACGTCCACGCATCTGGTGCAAATCACTCAAGCCAAAATTCTGCGCCTGGTTGATGATAATCGTATTGGCATTCGGTATGTCAATGCCACTCTCGATAATGGTGGTTGCCAGCAGCACATCATAATCATAGTTCACAAAGTCGAAAATAATCTTTTCCAGCTTTTCGGGCTCCATCTGTCCATGACCTATGCAGACACGGCAATCGGGTATATTCCGCTTGATCATGGCTTCCAATTCTACCAGATTCTGTATGCGGTTATTGACAAAGAATACCTGTCCGTTACGGCTCATTTCAAAATTGATCGCTTCCGTTATGATATCTTCATTAAAGGTATGCACCTCTGTCTGAATGGGATAACGGTTGGGAGGCGGAGTCTGAATAACAGAAAGATCACGGGCGCCCATTAACGAGAACTGCAAAGTACGGGGGATGGGGGTAGCGGTCATAGTAAGTGTATCCACATTCACTTTCATCTGACGCAACTTCTCTTTCACACTTACTCCGAACTTCTGTTCCTCATCAATGATCAGCAATCCTAAATCTTTGAACTTAACGCTTTTACCGATGATTTTATGTGTACCGATCAAAATATTTATTTTTCCATCCGCCAGTTCTTTCACTATTCTGGAAACATCTTTCGTACTGCGGGCGCGGCTCAAATAATCCACCTTACATGGAAAATCTTTCAACCGTTCGCTAAAAGTCTGAAAGTGCTGATAAGCTAAAACCGTAGTGGGAACCAGCACAGCCACCTGTTTGTTATCTGTCACAGCTTTGAAAGCGGCACGAATCGCTACTTCGGTCTTTCCGAATCCCACATCACCACACACTAGACGGTCCATAGGGCGATCGCTCTCCATATCGGCTTTGGCATCTTGGGTCGCCTTCAACTGATCGGGGGTATCCTCATAGATAAAGCTTGCCTCTAATTCATGTTGCATAAAACTGTCGGGACTATACGAAAATCCTTTTTCCTGTTTACGTTGCGAATACAGTTTGATCAGATCACGAGCTATATCTTTGATTTTACTCTTGGTACGCTCTTTCATTTTTTCCCACGCACCGGTTCCCAATTTGTTCAGGCGGGGAGTTTCTCCCTCCTTCCCTTTATACTTGGATATTTTATGCAGGGAATGAATGGAAACAAATACCACATCCTCATTCTGATAAGTAAGTTTAATCACTTCCTGAGTGGTATTTCCATTCGGAATGCGTACCAAACCGCCAAAACGACCTACACCATGATCTATATGTACCACAAAGTCACCCGGCTCAAACTGGCTCAACTCTTTTAAGGTCAACGCCACCTTACCGCTACGCGCCTTGTCGCTACGAAGATTGTATTTATGGAAACGGTCAAAAATCTGATGGTCTGTAAAAAAGCAGCTTTTCAATACATTATCTGTAAAGCCCTCATGTAAAGTCTTGTTGACCGGAATGAACGTGATATGATCACCACGCTCCTCAAAGATATCTTTCAGACGCTTTGCCTGCTTCTCACTATCGGTACATATATATAAGGTGTAACCTCGTTTCTGATAATCAGTGAATGAAGTGCTTACCAAATCAAAATTCTTATGAAAAATAGGCTGGACTGTCGTATCGAAAGCCAACGTAGCCTGTGGAGTTCCTGTAGGTTTGTTACCAAATTCAATCCGTTTGAATTCCAAAGCCCGTACTGTAAATTCCGCCCCGTCTATCAGCTTCAGTTCCAAATTCATCAGTTCCGTCTTCTCTCCCTCGTATGCGGCAAGCGCCTGAGGAGAGAGTGCCTCCTCCCGTACTACCTGTATTCTTTCACGTACCCAAAGAAAATCTTTCATTGCCAGAACTGTTTCCCGAGGAATGAATTCAAAGAAAGACACCCCGCTCTTGTCGGCGGCATTCGTCAGCTCGGGCACGATGGCAATGCTCTGTTTCTTCTCTTTCGAAAGCTGGTTTTCCACTTCAAAAGTACGGATGCTGTCTACCTCGTCACCAAAAAAGTCAATACGGTAAGGATACTCGGAAGCAAAAGAGAAGACGTCAATAATACTACCGCGTACAGCATATTGCCCCGGTTCATAAACATAATCTACATGCTCGAATCCGTAACCGGACAGCACTTCCGTGATAAACTCTGTGTCCACATGCTCACCCACACCAAGTTTTAACGTCTTGTCCATCAGTACCTTTTGTGATACCACTTTCTCCGCCAACGCTTCAGGATAAGTCACCACACATAGCGGATCGCCTTTCTGTAAACGGCTCAACACTTCCGTACGCAGGATCTCATTGGCTGCATCTTTCTGCCCATATTTAACAGCCCGACGATACGAGGATGGAAAGAACAAAATATGCTCATCACCGTTCACCTGTGTCAGGTCATGATAAAAGTAACCCGCTTCCTCCAAGTCACCCAGTACAAATACAAATGTCTGTTTATTCTCTCTAAGAAAGGAGGAAACAAATAAAGCTGCCGCAGAAGCATATAATCCTCCCAGGAAAATAGTCCTCACTGAGGAATCTTCCAATAACGCAGCCAGTCCCTTAGTGTTAGGATGACCGGCATAAATACGTTGCAATTCCGAAATATCCATATCTTTTTTTAAGATGGGGACAAAATTAAAGAAATATCTGATTACTTCCTCCTTTTTTTGCCAACTATTCAAGATTTTCCTATTTTTGTACGCTAATATATAACCCCATGGAAACAAAAGCAATAAACACAAAATTGAAAGGACACGCACGTGTAGATGTAGCTGATGTGCTACGCGGACTGGCAGTGATGGGAATCATCATCCTGCACTCTATCGAACATTTTAATTTCTACTCATTTCCCGATACAGCCGGACAAAGTGCGTGGCTGAACTTCTCGGACAAAGCCATTTGGAACGGGTTATTCTTCATGTTCGGCGGAAAAGCATACGCCATATTCGCTTTACTTTTCGGTTTTAGTTTTTTTATTCAAGATGACAACCAACGCCTACGGGGCAATGATTTCCGTCTACGTTTTTGTTGGCGGTTAATTCTTCTTTTCCTGATAGGTAATATCAATGCCAGTTTTTTCACAGCGGAAGTGCTGGTCCTTTATTCTTTAGTAGGTTTCATCCTGCCACTGACTTGCCGGCTGAAAGACAAATGGATATTTGCATTGGCATGTCTGCTATTAATCCAGCCATTGCCGCTTTATTATGTAATACGTGCCTGCCTCGATCCGGAATTTGTTACTCCGGCCATCCCCACCCGCAGCTTCTGGAATGCAACTTTTGCAGTGCAAAGCAATGGTAATTTTCTGGAAACCATCCGTGTCAATTTATGGGAAGGACAGTTGGCAAG